>Ga0265292_1000863_pt1 | contig 32832 bp, 26 predicted proteins | sample Munlanlewell296A_FD_189080 | JGI IMG/M metagenome (GOLD analysis project Ga0265292, IMG submission 189080) | Leachate microbial communities from a municipal landfill in Southern Ontario, Canada - Leachate well 296A | ecosystem: Engineered > Solid waste > Landfill > Unclassified | place: Canada... | reverse complement strand
CTTGCTGCAGGAGAAAATTTTGAAGGAATTAAGAAAGCTTACCCAAATATCACGGACGAAGATATAAGGGCATGCTTCAGCTATGCTTCTATTCTTGCAGATGAAGAAGCAGGAGTTGCTGTATGAATAAGAAGATCAAAGAGATGAAAAAATGCATGACTCCTTCATCAACCTCAGAGATAAACTCAGAAAAATTTATAAATAATCCGGGCTAACAGAATATTTCATGAACTTCTATCTTATCAGCCTCGGATGCGCTAAAAATCTTGTAGACAGCGAGAAGATTGCCGGATTACTTACAAAAGCCGGTTACCGCATCACCGACAGAATTGAAGACGCTTCTTTTATATTCATTAATACCTGCGGATTTATAAAAGAAGCGAAACAGGAGTCTATAGATACTATTCTTTCCGTTCTTCAGGAAAAGCCTGAAGGCTCGGGGCTTGCAGTATATGGATGTCTTGTACAGCGGTATCTGAATGAATTGAAAGAGCTTATACCCGAGGCAGACCTTTTCCTGCCGGTCCTTCCTTATCAGGAGGTTGTGAAGAAAATAAAAAAACTCTTCCCGCTGAAGCGGGACCATAAGTCCGGCTTACAGAAACAGGTCCTTTTTACCCCACCTTCATATACTTATATAAAGATTGCCGACGGGTGCAGGAACCGCTGCTCTTACTGCGTCATACCTTTGATAAGAGGACCTTTGAAAAGCTTTCCTGCCGAAGATATAGTTCGTCAGATAAACGTCGCTCTTGACAATGGCGTGTATGAAATCAATCTCATAGCACAGGATATAACGGCATACGGAATCGATTTATACGGAAAGCCCTCCCTGCCCTTACTCCTCAAGGGTATATTATCCATTAAGAGGGATTTTCGTATCAGGCTTCTTTACCTCTATCCCATTAGAATTACTTATGAGCTTATAAGGATTGTTAAATCTGACCCCCGTATAGTCAAGTACCTGGATATCCCTGTTCAACATGCTAACAGCCGCATTTTGAAACTCATGAACAGGACCTACACTAAGGACGATCTTACTAAGAAGATAGCCTTGTTAAGAGAAAAAATCCCTTCTGTTGTTCTCAGGACGTCTCTGATCGTTGGGTTCCCCACGGAAAGTGAGGAGGATTTCCAGGAGCTGACGGACTTTGTCCGACAGACGCGGTTTGATCACCTCGGCGTTTTTGAATATTCTCCTGAAGAAGACACTAAGGCTTTTTTCTTAAGACCTTCAGTGCCTGTTACGATACGGAAGAAAAGGAAAAAAATTCTGATGGAAATTCAGAAAAGCATTGTTAGCGAGAACAATAAGGCATTAAAAGACAAAATATTTCCCTGCCTGATGGAACTGCCTGTTGATGAATACGGCGCAGTCTGGACGGGAAGAATCTACAGCCAGGCGCCTGAAGTCGACGGCATCGTTTATGTAACAGGCTATGAAGCAAAGATGGGGAAGGTTGTAAATGTTAAGATCAGGAAATATAAGGACTATGATTTCTATGGAGAATGTGTATAGATATGTTCCTTGAGATACTTGCCCGTATATGATTCTTTCACGTTGATTATCTTTTCCGGTGTTCCTTCAAAGATGATCCTGCCTCCTTTGTCACCGCCCTCCGGCCCCAGATCGATAATCCAGTCCGAAGCCTGAATTACATCGAGGTTGTGTTCAATGATGACGACGGTATTACCGGCATCTACAAGTCTCTGCAGCACCTGAAGCAGCGCCTCAACATCCCTGAAATGCAAGCCGATCGTAGGTTCATCAAGAATATACAATATGTCTTCCCTGTCCTTGTCCCCTGTGATAAACTCTGCGCATATCTTGAGCCTTTGAGCTTCACCCCCCGAAAGGGTCGTTGCAGGCTGGCCGAGTCTCAGATAGCCAAGTCCTATATCCTGCAGGAGGAAAAGCTTGCTGATAATTTTCGGTTCTTTCTGAAAAAAATTAATTGCCTCGTCAACGGTTAAATTTAATACATCATCAATATTCTTGCCCCGATATTGTATACGCAAAGCTTCCGGTTTATATCTTTTACCATGGCAGTCCTCGCATTTAATATACAGGTCTTCAAAAAAATACATTTCCATTTTTTGATAACCTGCGCCTTTGCATATCTCACACCGGCCACCGTCTACATTAAAGGAAAAAAACCCCGGTTCGTATCCGTATGCCATTGCCTCAAGCTGTTCTGAAAAAAGCTTTCGTATATGATCAAAAACCTTTAAATAGGTTACAGGGTTTGATCTTGGGCTGCGACCGATCGGGGCCTGAGAAATAAGCTTGACGCCTTTCAGGTATTGCAGACCGTCTATATTTTTATATGGCAGGGGCAATTCAAATTCTTCCTTCATTTCTCTCGCAATTGCATAGTAAAGAGTCTTTACGATCAGACTGCTTTTACCCGATCCGGATACCCCGGTGACCGTCGTCAAAGTATGGAGGGGAATCTTTATGTCGACGGATTTAAGATTATTGCCGGCTGCGCCGTAAAGGGCAACATTATTACTCCCGGATACGGATACTGTTTTCCCGCTTTTAAAAGGAGGTTCTATAACATCCATGCCCGTTATATAGCGTGCCGTCCGCGTATCCGTTTTAAGGAAGTCTTCTTTCGTCCCTGAGAAGACAACCTCACCTCCCATATGTCCGCCTCCCGGACCAAGTTCAACAACCCAGTCTGCAGATTCTATAATCTGTTTGTCATGTTCAACAACAATGACCGTATTCCCGAGTTTCGACAGATCCATCATAATCCCGGCGACTATTTCCGTATCCCTGGCATGAAGACCTACTGTCGGTTCGTCAAGCACATAAAGCGTTCCGGTCAGGAGTGAGGCGATCTGATTTGCAAGGTTCACCCTCTGGTATTCACCCCCTGAAAGTGTTCTTCCCTCCCTGCTCAGACTTAGATAATCCAGACCAACACGCTTCAGGAAATCGAGTTTCACCTTTATCTGTCTCAGTATCTCCTTGGCCATGTCCCTTTGAAACGGTGAGACGCCAAGATGTTCAAATATCCGTTTTGTATCTGCAATAGGCAGTGCGCAAAGGTCTGCTATATCGAGACCGTCGATTCTATATGCCAGAGCATCTTCACTCAGCCGCTTGCCCTTGCATCGCGGACAGGTAACAGGTCTTCTGTACCGGCTTAAAAAGACCCTTATATGGAGTTTATACCTTTTTCCCTCCATCGCCTCAAAGAAAGCATTAATTCCATAGAGCTTTGAAGTTCCTTTGAATAATATCTCTTTCTCCCGTTCAGTAAATTCCAGGTACGGTTTATTAAGATTAAGACCTTCTTTTGAGGCATTTTTGAGAAACTGCTGTTTCCACCAATCATAAGAAGGTTTATCCCATGGATCTATAGCCCCATTTGATATGGAGAGGGTTTTATCAGGGATAATCAGCTCTTCGTCATACCGGAGAATATTTCCAAAGCCCTTACAGTCCGGGCACGCGCCGACAGGATGGTTGAAAGAGAATAGAAGCGGATACGGCTTTTGCACTTGAATATTGCACTCCTCACAGGCATTCTCCGAGGAAAAATCAAGGGACTTGGGACCTTCAGCGGTTATAAGCACGATTCCAATCCTGCCGTTTCCTTCTCTCCATGCCAGTTCGATAGAGTCTGAAAGCCTTGGTTCATCTTTGATGATAAGCCTGTCAAGGACGATTTCAAATTTTTCTATCCCCACTTTGGAAAAGGGGGGCAAGGGGGGATTTTCTCTTTGATGAATTTCTTGAATATCCACAATTTCCCCGTCATGCCATATCCTGTAAAAACCCTTTTTCTTTAATTCATCACGTGAAGTGTCAATCTTAAAAGTTACAATAGCCTTTTCGCCGGAATATTTTTCTATAAGCTCCGCAACAACCTGTGAGCTATCCCACATCCGTATTTCCTTCCTACAGTTTGGGCAATAAGGAGTAGATATTTTTGAGTAGAGGAGCCTGAAAAGGTCATAAATCTCCGTGAGAGTTCCCACGGTAGAACGGGAACCACGCACAGGATTCTTTTGCTCAAGGGCAATAGCCGGTCTGATATTACGGATTGCTTCAACATCGGGTCTGTCCATCTTTTCAAGAAAAAGCCTGGCATATGTAGAGAGAGATTCAATAAATCTCCATTGGCCTTCAGCAAATATAGTGTCAAAGGCGAGCGAAGATTTGCCGGAACCCGACACCCCTGTTATTGCTATTACCTTATTATGAGGCAGGCAAAGGCTTATATTCTTTAGGTTATTCTGCCGAGCGCCTTCAATGATAAGTTCTTTATTGGACATCACAATATTTTAACACTAAAATGCCTCGATGTGTTCCACGTGGAACTTTCCCGTTACTAATAAACCTAAACGTTGCATAAACAGCAGTGCAGACACGATGAATCCCGAAAGCTTTCGGGAATAATGCGACAAAGGATTATATTGCAATCAGATAAATGCAGAGCTAACCTGTGGTGGTTTTCAGAAAAAGGCCGGTTCTTATTATGAAAGTACATTAATGTGTCGTCCGCACTCAGTCCCGAAAGTGTTCGGGGCGAGGAGAACTACAAGACCTTTTCATCGCATCAGCCCTGCCATTTTTAAAAGTTTTTTGCAACTGATAAGTAAAGACTTGCCGGATAAATGTTCCACGTGGAACACTCAAGGATACATACAGTTGATGTCCGGGAAAATATCCTTTACAATAGATAGAGTCTATTTTGAGTCTGTCCATAAAGTCGTGTTTTGTCATCCTCCGGCTTGACCGGGGGATTCGGTCCCGAAAGCTTTCGGGGAATCTTTCAGATAGCTTCGTGGATGGTTCGACAAGCTCACCATGACATTTGTCATCCTGAGCTTGTCGAAGGATAAAGATGCTATAAGCCTGTAAGAATTTGAGCACACAGAGAAAGAGAATACATATTTTTTTATAACTGTTTGATTTTTAACAATAGTAGAACATTAAAAGGAGCATTAATATGATAAACGAAAGCAATGAAGCGCAAAGAAAAGAAAGAGAAAAAATAGTAATGGAAAAAGTTAAGGAAGAAGATATGATTGCTCAGGAACAATTAGAAGGAGTAAAGGAGTGGGTCTGGGATCTTCTTATTACAGAAAAGAAATTCCGTCCGGAAGAGATAAAGATCGACCCACAGTTCAGCTTGAAATTGAGCGATTGCGAAGCCATGGTCAGTATTGATTATGTTATCAATCTTAATTCAATAAGCTTTATGGTAGTTAAGTGCTCTTCAGCGGCTATTGAATCATGGGAAAGATACATAAAAGCCTTTGCAAGAGTTGTTCGGAATTATCAAATCCCTTATGCAATGGTTACCGATGGAGAGAATGCAAAAATATTCGACATGATTTCAGGTTCTGTTATTGGGACTTCTGTTCACGAACTTTTCAACCGACAGGAAGCCCTGGATAAAATAAAGGATTTTATAAAGATTCCATTTCCACCGGAAAAGCTTGAAAGAGAAAAAAGGATTGCCTATGCCTTTGAAGGGATTAAATGCCCGGCCGTGAAACAGTAAGGGTGGGATAATATTATCCGTAAATTTAAACAATTTATTTTATTTATCAAGGAGTTATAAATTTTAGGAGCATTTTTATTTTTGCGTACTCTGTAGTTAATTGCATAATTTGGGTAAACGAGTTGTTCTTTCATGAAAGATGTTGACACTTGAACAATTAGACTACTTTGTGTGATAATATGGCATGAATATCGTGAGGAAGAAAATAAGGGGGCATGAATACGTTTATCTTTCCTCGCGTGAGGGATTACGTGTGGTCCATAAGTATCTGGGGCGGACTGATTCCCCGGCTGTTGCCCGCATCATCGCCGAAAAGAACATGGCATCCGGCGTGCCTGAGGACCTCAGTTCGTTATTCTGGGATACGAACTGGAGGCAGATTCACTTAAGACGGCATGCAAGGTACGTTATCGAAAGGGTGCTTGAATTGGGCTGGCTGGACGCTGTATCATGGCTGCAGAGGGTTTACCCGGTGCAAACAATAATCGATGTCCTAACTGTAAGCAAGGTAATCACGGTGAAATCCGGAAATTTCTGGAAGTTATGGTTTGGGGTGAAAGATGCATAGGGATTGCTTTACAGAAAAAGGATGGAAGATTCTCCATGATCTTGCGGGAATCTTCAATAAGTGCAGTGCGGTACTGGCTGGTGGGACGGCACTCGCTCTCCAGATAGGCCATCGTATATCCGTTGATCTCGATTTCTTTACCACTAAGCCCTTTAGAGTAGAAGCCATCATCTCCGATATAAGAAAAACGGCAAACTCCTTCCGGATTCTTTCGGAAAGCGAAGACCATCTTACTGCAGATGTGGATGGTGTAAAGGTCTCTCTTTTTCGGTATGAGTATCCTTTTCTGCAGAAGCCGTTGATTTTTGAAAATGCAAGGATCGCAGGACTACTGGACATAGCTGCGATGAAAATCATAGCCATTAACCAGCGAGGGACGAGACGAGACTTTATCGACCTGTATTGTATTTTGCAGGAATTACCTTTCCATAAGATTGCCGGCCACATGGTAAAGCGTTTTGGAAAGGAGAGGATTAACCCGGTAAATATCGGCAAGTCACTCGTTTATTTTTCAGATGCCGAGTCAGAGCCTGAACCCCAATATCTGGAGGGTAAGACCGTACGATGGGAGGCAGTCAAGAAGTTTTTCAAGCAGCACGTAAGGCAGATGGTACTTGATATCGACATTGCGACCAAAGAGGATAAAGGCGGAACGTCGGGTAGGTAGGAAACTGACGTTGTCTGACAGTTCAGGTAGCGGCAATTACAGGTTAATCGCATTATTTTAAATCCATGTTATTCAGCGCTCAGGTCAGCCTCTATATCCAGATAAATCCGAACTTCTTTTCCTATCATAAACCCGCCGGCATCTAAAGCCATGTTCCATAGCAGCCCGAAGTCTTCACGATTAACGGCTGTTGAAGCAGCAAACCCCATGCTAATTTCACCGAACGGGCTCTTCATCGGACCGCAATATTCTACATTGAAGGATGACGGACTGGATATTCCATGAATGGTTAGTTCACCGGATACCATTAATTGCTTTGTTCCGGCAGAGTTAACGGAATCGCTTTTAAAAGTTATTTGGGGGCATTTTTCTACATCGAAGAAATCCGGACTGCGGAGGTGGTCATCCCGCTTCTTGATGCCGGTATATATACCCGAAACATCTATTGCTACTTCTACGGATGACTTGGCCATATCGTCCGGATCAAGTAAAATAGCGCCGCTGAGTTTATTGAATTGCCCCCGAACATTTGCAACCATCATATGTCTGATTACAAATGCGGCAACTGAATGGTCCGGATCTATAACCCATTTAGCCATAAATAACCTCCGTATTGTGCGGACTCTCAATATCAGTTCATCGATTTAATGATATAATTATGGAGTTTACTTAATGATATTGCAATATTTTTTTAGTATAAAAATATAAAATAAATTAAAAAGCCTGAAACCAAAGAGGACAATATGGAAGCTATGCAATATTTTGTGCTGAAGAAGGAAAGATTTAATGACTTTATTTTAAGACTCGCGGAAATGCAGAAGCTTATCGGGCCCGTTCCAAAAGGTCACAATAATTTCGCTTATGAGGAAGTGACCTCGGGTAGTCAGATTTCGCTCAAATACATTCCCACCATTTTACCGGCAAAGAAGTTCTTCATGCCGCAGCGTGAAACTCTTCTGGAGTTCAAGACCGGCAAGGGCTCCCATGCAGAGCCTGTAGTTGAATATGAACCAATGACGATCTTTGGTCTGCATACCTGCGACCTTGCAGGAATACAGTGCCTCAATATGGTGCTTTCAGAACGCCCTAAAGATTACAATTACCTGACACGAAAAAACATGATAACCCTGATCGGCCTGGAGTGCAATGAATATTGCGATGAATACGCAAGCTGTCATCTCGTGAATGCAAGCTTTCCCGGCAGCGGATATGACCTGTTTTTCACGGACCTTGGAGCTTATTTCATTGTCCATGTAAAGACACAGACCGGAGATGAAATCGTCGATGCGACCGGAACTTTTGAAAAGGCCGAGGCGTCGCATATGAACGATCTTGAAAGATTACGTGATCACAAAAGAACTATATTCAACAATGAAGTCCCAATAGAAGGCAAACATATACCGGAATTGTTCGACAGGTCTTTCAGGGCAGGGGTTTGGAAAGACCTGAATGAACGATGCCTTGCATGCGGCAATTGCACTAATGTTTGTCCCACATGTTACTGTTTCGATATAAGGGATGAGCTTGACCTGAGCCTGAAGAAAGGGATCAGGTACCGGGTCTGGGATTCCTGTCAGCTTGAGCCGTTCGCCAGAGTAGCCGGTGGGATAAATTTCAGAAAGGAACGCTCGGCACGGCAGAGGCATAGGTATTACCGCAAATTCAGGTATTCTGTTGAGAGATTTTCACGTTTCTTCTGTACAGGGTGCGGAAGGTGTACCCGCACATGCATGGCCCGCATCAGTCTTAAAGAGACCCTCAACGAACTGATTAAAGAGAGTGAGGAAAAAGTATGGAAAAAGTGGCTTTAAAAGATTCCAGTTATAGATTAAGAAAAGCTAAGATCCTTCAGACGAGAAAACTTACGGCAAACGAAAAGTTATTTGAGATAGCGCTCAGGGACGGAACTCCGCTTGATCACGAACCGGGACAGTTCATTATGGTCTCACTCACAGGCATAGGAGAAGTCCCCATCTCCATTTGTTCATCCCCTGTTAAACGTGGTTCCTTTGATTTATGTGTAAGAGCTGTCGGAAAAGTTACCCGGAGCCTCCATAAATTAAAGGCAGGAAATGATATAGATATAAGAGGACCGTATGGAAAAGGCTTCCCCATACGAATACTCGAAGGGAATGATTTATTGATCATCGCAGGCGGATTGGGCATAGCACCGTTACGTTCCCTGATTACGTATGTCCTCGACAACCGCCGTGATTTCGGAAAGGTTCATATCCTGTTCGGATGCAAAGAACCGAAGGAGATGCTCTTCAGCGACGAACTTGATGACTGGAATAAGCGCACGGATCTCCATTACGCCTGCACTGTAGACCGTGCAGACCCTGACTGGGCAGGCAATGTCGGAGTGATCACAACACTTATCCCTGGTGTTGACATCGATCCAATGCGGACATTTGCCGCTGTCGTCGGCCCTCCGATCATGTATAACTTTGTTATAAAAGAACTTCTTGCCAAGGGAATCCCGAAGCAACAGATACTCCTTTCCTTTGAGCGCAATATGAAATGCGGCAACGGAAAGTGCGGCCGCTGCCAGATCCAGAACCTATACGTTTGTCAGGACGGGCCGGTCTTCAATTATGAACGAATCAGAAACCTAAGTGAGGCATTGTAGCATGAAAAACCCAAAAGTCGGCATTTTTGATTTTGACTGTTGTGAAGGATGCCAGTTGCAGATCGCAAACATGGGAGAAGATGTATTGGGTGTCCTCGGTTCCATAGATGTATTGGAGTGGAGAGAGGTCATGTCAGAAAAGTGGGGGAAGAAACTCGACATCGCCATTATAGAAGGGAGCATTACAACCCCCCATGGTGTCGAGAGGATAAAAAAGATACGGAAAAAGGCAAATATTCTGATTACCATCGGCTCCTGTGCAACAATAGGCGGTGTAAACGGTATGAAGAACAATTTCGGCATTGATGATATCAGGAAATATGTTTATGGAGACAGCTACCGGTTTTTCCCGACGGAATTGACCAAAGCTGTTCACCAGGTAGTTAAAGTTGACTACTTCGTCCACGGCTGTCCTATGTATATTCCGGAGTTTGTTACCGTATTGAAAGCAGCTTTGCAGGGAATTCCCTATTATGTACCTGATTACCCGGTCTGTGTAGAATGCAAGCTGAATGAGAATGTCTGCATGTATGATCGGAAAGTTACCTGTCTCGGTCCTGTCACGAAAGCGGGATGCAATTCATGGTGCATTAATAACGGCAATATCTGCTACGGATGCCGGGGCACGGTCACCAACCCGAACGAAAAAGGCGCACAGGATGTGATAGCGAAATATAAGATCCCCATGGAACTTATTTTAAACAAGATGAATATGTATAACAAATGCAGGGAGCTTGGATAATATGAACAAGAATGTAAAGATAAATGTCGAGTACCTCACAAGGGTTGAAGGACATGGAAATATTGTTGTCGATGTGAAAGACGGGAAGCTTGAAACCTGCCGTCTGGATATAGTTGAGTCACCCCGTTTCTTTGAGGGTATGCTCAGGGGACGTTCGGTCTTTGAAGCCCAGCATATCACCAGCAGGATCTGCGGAATCTGCGCCTGCGGTCACACCCTCGCATCGATCCAGGCAGCGGAAGACGCCCTTGGTATCACTCCTACAGGGCAGACAATAAAATTGAGGAAGCTGCTCCTGGACTTTGAGATGCTCGATAGTCATATCCTGCATATTTATTTGCTCGCGGCTCCGGACCTTCTCGGCGTCAAGAGTTTTGTTCCTTTGATCGGCAGCCACAATGAGGTAGTGCGAAGGGCTCTGAGGATGAAGAAGTTATGCAACGATGTGTGTGATGTCCTCGTTGGACGGCATGTGCATCCGATTTCTGCAATTGTAGGTGGATTTACCAAGCTTCCGAAATTCAAAGACCTTGACGCCATGCTCGAAATGTTGAAAGGGATGAGGCCTGATATGGATGCAACAGTGGAGCTGGCCCTGACCCTGAAATTCCCTTCATTTGAAAGGGACTCCGAATATGTTGCACTTGTGAGTGACGACAGTGAATATCCACTTTTAATGGGAGATATCGGGTCAACAGACGGGGTGAGGATGAGCAAAAAGGATTACAGGAATATTACAAATGAGTTTGTTGTGCCCCACTCTTCCGCCAAGCATACAAAACTCGGCAGGGAATCTTATGCAGTAGGCGCTCTTGCAAGGTTTAACCTCAATGCTGAAAAGCTCCATCCAAAGGCCAAAGAAGTAGCTTCTGCCACAGGACTAAAGCCGAAGTGTATAAATCCTTACTTGAATACCGTTGCCCAGTTGATAGAATGCGTGCACTGCCTCGAACATGCCATAGATATTATTGAGGACCTGAAAAATACCCCGTTAAATTATGACGAGGAAATAGTCGTGGGTCTGAATGAACAGCGCAGAATTCCTGTAAGGGCAGGTAACGGGGTCGGGGCTGTCGAGGTCCCGAGGGGCATTCTATTCCACAATTATCAAACCGATGAAAACGGCTTAATCTTGAATGCCAATTGCGTAATCCCCACAAACCAGAATACCGGAAACATCGAATACGACATGATGAAACTAATCCCTGAGATACTTGGCAGGAGTGAAGAGGAGATAACCCTTGCCCTTGAGATGCTCGTCAGGTCCTATGACCCCTGCATTTCCTGTTCGACTCATCTAATGACAGTCTATAGACACGGCGGCCCGATTTCGCGTTAGTTTATATGAACGTCGCAAAAGATAATCCATATTCACCCTCACCCTTCCCCTTTTCCCTCAAGGGAGAGGGAACAATTATTTCCCCTCCCTTGAGGGGAGGGTGTTTAAATGTGGCTTTACTGATAAATTCCTTAGTAAATGCATATCGAACAGTGTTAATAGTGCATTAAGGAGTCGCCTAAAAACTTTTTTATTATGTCTCCCTTTCATTTTATGCAATTGATAGATTTAATGTTTTTTGAAATAAAATCTGATAAAATACTCTAACATCTTTTAAATACACCCTTATACAATGATTGATTTACATACACATAGCTTTTTCAGTGACGGTGAGCTTATCCCCTCCGAGCTAATCAGGAGGGCGGAAGCTATCGGCTATAAGGCCATTGCTATCACCGATCATGTGGACGCTTCAAATATAGATTTTATTGTCCCAAAAATCGTACAGGCAATCAGGAAAATGAGGGAGTACCTTTCTATCGAAGCCTTACCGGGCGCGGAGATAACCCATGCCCCGCCGCAGACCATTCCCGATCTTGTGAAAGAGGCGCGGCAGCTCGGCGCAAAAATCGTGGTTGTGCATGGCGAGACACTGGTTGAACCTGTTAGGCCGGGCACGAACAGGGCAGCCATAGAAGCCGGCGCAGACATACTGGCGCATCCGGGACTTATTTCAGAAGAAGACCTTCTTTTTGCAAAGGAAAAAGGGGTTACTCTTGAGATAACCTCGCGTAAAGGGCATTCCCTGTCAAACGGCTATGTGGCAAAGGAAGCAGTGCGGCTCGGGGTAAGGCTTTGTATCAATACGGACTCTCACAGCCCTTCGGATTTGATAACCAAAGAGTTTGCATCAAAAATTCTGCTGGGTTCAGGCATAGAAAATACCCGCCTGGACCGGATATTCGAAAATTCAAAAGTTATAATAGAAAACGCTCTCAGGAGGAATTAATGCCAAAGGTCATCAAAAAAAGAATCACTAAGAAGACATCCGCAGATACGGAAGAAGGGGTAAAAGAAAAACTCAGCAGTTTCAGGGATATCATAAAGGAAAGGCAGCAGACGGCAATAAAATATGCCGCCGCTGTTCTGATAATCATCGTAGCAGTTGCCGGTTTCTCTATCTATTCCTACACATCTAAACAAAAGGCCCGGGGCCTCGAATATGAGGCATACAAGATTTACTACAATGCGCCTTCCCAGGGAGCAAACAAAGGCGACAAGTACACAAAAGCTCTGGACATGTTCAAAAAAGCCTATGACTCCAAGAAATCGCCGTCTTCCCTGTTTTATATAGCGGCCTGCTACTCCGAACTCGGCAATTATGAAGAAGCAATTAAAACTCTTAAAGATTTTACCGGCAGATATTCAGGCAATGCAATGTACGCCCCTCTTGCTTACCAAAAATTGGCGTCTGCATATATCATGAAGGGAGACTTGCAAGAGGCCCAAAAGACGCTCACCACCCTCTACAATCTGAAAGGCGATATTTTAAAGGATTTTGCCCTGATGGAATCTGCAAAAATCCTCGAAAAAGAGGGCAAGCCTAATGAGGCAAAGTTGAAATATGAAGAGCTTGCAAAGAAGTTCCCGAATTCACCTTTTAATGAAGAGATCAAAACAAAACTCGGAGTAAAAAAGGAAGGGTAGTTTATTCCCGGATCCGGCAATCATTAGTCTGACCGGGGTGACGCTATATCAAAGGTTGTTACGCCTTATCTTTTTTCTGTTTCAGTGAAGCTGTTTTAACTGATTTCGTCTTCCCTGCTTTTGCTTTTATCGGCTTGGTCTTTTTGCTTTTTGATATGTCTTTCTTCTTCTGTTTAAAGGACGCCTTCTTATTAAAGGACGCCTTTTTAACCTGGGCTTTATCATCCCTGTCTAATTCATATTTTTCTTTGGGTGGAAGATCAATTTTTGTGCCTGCTTTAAGAGGCATAATCTTTTCCATATCATTCAGGTCAAGGATAACTTGCACGGGGACGCCCGTTTTCTTTGAAACCGTCTGAAAGGTGTCGCCTTTTTTAACAATATAAGCATCGACGGTAACCCGTTTTTCTTCAGGTACCCGTGAGAGGTTTTCAAGGAAAACGTCTTTTTTACCCTGTGGAATTCTCAGGGTATACTCGGGCATATCGGGAGGCGTGCACCATCTTCTTAGTTCGGGATTTAATTCCCTTATAATCTCTATGGAGGTCTCCGCGCATTCGGCTGCGATATCGAGGTCCACAGGCGTTTTTATGGTCGCCAGATCATAATTCATCGGCGGGTGATACTCGAGATTGTTAAAGCCGAAATTCTCCGGACTGTTTGCTATCATACTGGCAGCTATAAATTTAGGCACATAATCTTTTGTTTCATTCCTGATGTATCGTGTATCCAAAAGCGCCCAGTAATCATCAGATTTTGACTTATTGAGCGCCCTGAGTATCTTGCCCTCGCCTGCATTATAGGCGGCCATGGCAAGATTCCACGAGCCGAACATCTTGTAAAGGTCTTTCAGGTAATTCGCAGCCGCTACGGTTGATTTGACCGGGTCTTTTCTTTCATCCTTCCACCAGTTTATCTCAAGACCGTAACTCTTTGCAGTAGATGCTATAAACTGCCAGTATCCTACCGCCCGCGCAGTAGAATAGGCATTTGCATTGAAACCGCTTTCAATGAGGGGAAGAAAGACCATATCTTCAGGGACATTCTGCTCTTTCAGAATCCCCTTCATTAATTCAAGGTATTTCCCTGACCGCTCGAGCCAGATAGAGAACCTTTCCTTTATCTTATCGCTAAACAAAGTGACATTTTTCTTTACAGCTTCGTTAGCAGTTTTGTTATAGCCGGAACGTTCTATTATTTTGGGCGCTTCCAGTAATTTTTCCTCGAGTAGCGTTGATATAACCGGCTGTTCATCCGAAATTTCCTGCGGATTCTCTGATGCATAAACAGGTAAAATAAACGATAATATAATGAAAACTAAGCTAAAGAGCCTGATTCTACTCATACCTGTAATTTTTAGCCTATAATAGTCCATTTTGTCAAGAAAAAAGTAAATATTAACCAAATGAAAGCATATTTTGTGCCATGAACTGCTTTTGCAAAGCCTTTGATTTTTCGATAAAAAAATTCTAAACTGGCAGGGGAAAAAGAAAACTGTCAACTTTTATCATACGGTAAAAAAAACCGGCTTTTTGCATTAGGCGCCGTAAAAATATGGTGGGCAGTCGCAGAATCGAACTGCGGACACGAGGCTTTTCAGGCCTCTGCTCTACCGACTGAGCTAACTGCCCACAACCTTAACTTTACTATTTTGACTTTTACACTGTCAAGCCGACAATTTTAAAAGTTATCACGGTTTCTTGTGTTTCTTGTGTTAATTGAGTTATAAAGAAATAGATAACATGTAGAAATCAAACGAATAAAGCGTGTAAACTAAACTGACGGAGAAATCACAATGGTTTCATTAAAATTAAAAACTTTTATAAAATTATATAGCCCTGCCTGCATATCAGGGATACTTCTTGCTTTATCTTTCCCCACCCCGGACTTTTTTCCCCTTGCATGGATAGCGCTAATCCCGTTTCTCCTTTCTTTGTATGATAAAAAACCGGGACAGTCATTTTATTCCGGCATAGCGCTGGGACTTCCCTATTTCTTCGGGACCCTTTACTGGATATATCATTCAATAAACCACTATGGAGGCATCTCTTTTCTAACCAGTATAATACTTGTGGCTTTGCTGTGTCTTTACCTCAGCTTGTATACCGGCGCCTTTGCATTTTTGTTTTCTATTACCATAAGGAACACGAAACTTCCCGCCCTACTGATTGCGCCTGCTTTCTGGGTTGTTCTCGAATTTCTGCGGTCTTATGTCTTTTCAGGATTTCCCTGGTCAAGCCTTGGTTATTCCCAATATAAATTTCTTGCCATGATACAGATTGCCGATATAACAGGCGTCTATGGCATATCATTCCTTGTTGTAGCCGTCAATGGCGCGGCATCCGATTACTTCCTCACAAAAAGGCGTATTAAAGATATGCCGTTATTTCCGCTGTCACAAACGGTTATCTGGGCCTCTGCTCTCGCAATATGTATTCTGCTGTCGGTTATATACGGGTTGGTACGGCTCGGAGAGGAAAGACCCGGAAAACAGTTTAAGGCAAGTATTATTCAGGGCAACATCGAACAGGACAAGAAATGGGAACCGGCCTATCAGAACGAGGTCATCGATATTTATAAAGACCTGTCTCTCAGGGCCTCCTATGAAGCGCCTTCACTTATCGTCTGGCCTGAATCAGCCGTCCCTTTTATTTTTGGCGAAGACAGTGTTTATACCAACGATCTTTTAGATCTGCAAAGTCAGCTCGGCTCGCCTTTGCTGTTCGGGAGCGTTCTCATAAAAGAAAAGAAGAAAAACCCGTATCTCCTTTCGAACAGCGCGGTTTTGCTTGATGAAACTGGAAAGGTCGCTTTTACCTATGATAAAATACATATGGTGCCGTTTGGCGAGTATGTCCCCTTAAGAAATATCCTGTTTTTTATCAATAAGCTGGTTTCCGGAATAGGGGATTATACTCCCGGTAATCGTTATGTAAGAGCTCATACTCAGTCGGGAGATTTTGCTTCCTTAATATGCTATGAAATGATTTTCCCGGGGCTTGTGAGAAAGTTCTATATAAACGGCGGCGATTTCATGGTCAATATTACGAATGACGCCTGGTTTGGAACAACTACAGGACCCTATCAGCATTTCAGCATGGCGGTTTTCAGGGCTGTGGAAAACAGAAAACCGGTCATCAGGGCTGCAAATACCGGCGTCTCCGGTTTTATCGACAGCAACGGAAAGATTATTTCAAAAACCGGACTCTTTCAAAGATTGACATTAACGGGAGAGATAAAAACGGATACTACGAGGAGTTTTTATTCTAAGTACGGTGATCTTTTTACATATATCTGGATTGTATTTTCCGTTATTTTGCTTACAAATATTTTCAGTAAAATTAGAAAAAGTATTATTTAAAGGGGGTTGTAAATGCTTATACAGGAAGAACTGAAAGAAAATTTAATAAATCTCAGGGACAAGATCGAATCGTTAAGAGGTTATCTTTGATTTACCTTCACTGAAGGAAGAAATTAAGAAAATTTCAAAGGAAATTGTGTCTGATGAAGCATGGTCTTCTCCGGAAAAAACAAAGCTTTTAAAGAGAAAATCAAAACTTGAGGATATTGTTTCCAACTTTGAGTCTCTGTCTGAAAAACTCTTTTACCTTGAAGAATCCATAGGCATCCTTGAAGAAGAAAGCGGGGGTCTGTTTTTAACCGAACTCCGGAAGGAGATTAGCGATTTAAAGGAAGAGATAGACTTACTCGAGATCAAGAACCTTTTGTCCGGAGAAATGGACAAGAACAACGCCATCCTTATTATCCATCCGGGGGCCGGCGGTACGGAAAGCCAGGACTGGGCCCTAATGCTCATGAGAATGTATCTTAAATGGGCTGAAAAGCATAAGTTCTCCGCACAAGTTGTTGAATTGCAGGTTGGAGAAGAGGCGGGAATAAAAAGCGCCACAATAATAATTTCGGGCCAACATGCTTATGGATATCTAAAATCAGAGATGGGAGTACACAGGCTTGTCAGGATATCGCCTTTTGACGCCGGCAAAAGAAGACATACATCTTTTGCCGCCATCCTCGTTTGTCCGGAGGTTGAGGAAAATATCGATGTCGATATAAAAGAAGAAGATATAAAAATGGACACCTTCAGGGCCTCCGGCGCCGGAGGACAACATGTAAACAAGACATCTTCCGCAGTAAGACTTACCCATGTTCCGTCAGGCATTATAGTCAGTTGTCAGAATGAAAGGTCCCAGCATAAAAACAGGGCCATTGCCATGAAGATACTGAAATCACGCGTGTATGACATGAAATTGAAAGAACAGGAAAAAAAGCTTGAGGTCTTTGTAGGCGATAAAAAAGGCATTGCCTGGGGTAACCAGATCAGGTCTTATATCCTTCAGCCTTACAGAATAATAAAGGACCACAGGACGGATATTGAAACAGGAAATGTAGACGCCGTACTTGAAGGCGCTATTGATATTTTTATTAAGGCATATTTAAAAAAGAAATAATCGATTAGCGGTCTGTGAGTCGAACAGGATTCGAGAGATTTTTAAACGGGTGTTATTAAAGACTCTACAGATGCTTTTAATTGCAATATTAAAGTAGTAATTATAGTAGTGAGTGTTTATATGTTGGTAAGGATGATTTTCCTTACGAAACAAAGGAAATAACAGTGTTAGGAAGATGTATAAAAATTGCACCCGTTTCTGAACAATTTCAGGCGGCAACATATATAACAATCTATTAAACAAATTAATAACAGAAATTCTTGTGTTACCTGTTAGTATTCGGATATAATGATACACCTGCCTGAAAAAGTTACTAACATTTGTTAGTAAAGTGTTAATGTTTTAGAGATAACTGAGATAACTATGATGCTGGACGATATATGGAAGAATAGTCTTTCCAGGATAGAGGAGAGAGTAGGCAATAATGCAATTGATCTCTGGTTCAGGCCTATAAAACTCTCTCAATTAAAAGAACAACAGGTCACCCTGGATATCCCTAATAAGTTTTTTAAGGACTGGATAGAGGATAACTATCCGGATCTTTTGCCGGAGACCCTGGCCGGCGTTCTTGGGTATCCGGTTACAGTCCGTTACAGGATTGTGGAAAAAGTAGACCCGGACGTCAGAAAAAAGGATATGCGCCTGGAGAACAGGAGACAGAAACTTGCAAGCAGGGGCATATACCTTAATCCTAAATATACTTTCGACAATTTTGTGATAGGCCCAAGCAATCAGTTTGCTCAGGCGGCGGCAAGGGCCGTTGCAGAGGCGCCTGGGAGGGCATATAACCCTCTGTTTATCTATGGAGGCGTCGGGCTTGGGAAGACGCATCTTATGACGGCAATCGGCAACTCCGTTATTGACAAAAGCCCCGAGATGTCCGTGATATATGCATCCGCGGAACAGTTCACCAACGAGGTTGTAGCATCCATACGGCACGAGAAGATGAGTGAACTGAAGGAGAAGTACAGGAACGTCGACCTGCTCCTGCTGGATGATATTCATTTTATTGCAAATAAAACGCAGACACAGGAGGAATTCTTTCATACGTTCAATGCCATTTATGAACGCCAGAAACAGATAGTTATTTCAAGCGACAGACCGCCGAAGGAAATAGGCGCCATTACCGACAGGCTCAGGTCGAGGTTTACCATGGGTCTTATCGCCGACATACAGCCTCCGGAGTTCGAAACCAAGATCGCGATACTTCAGAAAAAGTCCGACATGGAAAAGATCATTATTCCTGAAGAAGTTGCCCATTATCTGGCGGCAAAGGTCAAATCGAATATACGCGAACTGGAGGGCTGCCTCATACGACTCGGCGCACAGGCTTCTTTGACCGGACGGCCCATAAATATTGATATGGCAAAGAATATCCTTCAGGACCTGATCGAAGACGATGAAAAACCTGTTACAACGGACCAGATTCAAAAAGTGGTAAGCGAGCATTTCGGACTGAAAATAAGCGACATGAAGGCAAAGAAGAGAACAAAGGAAGTAGCCCTTCCGCGCCAGATAGCCATGTATCTAAGCAAGCAATTGACGAGCCTCTCACTGAGTGATATAGGAAAAAACTTTGGCGGAAAAGACCACGCAACGGTCATATATTCATACAAGCAGGTTGAAGATAAAAGGGCGAGGGATGAGGTATTCAACAGAATGATCGAGATCCTTTCACGAAAAATCAAGGTTTAAAAGAAGTCGCGTTTTACAGAGGAGGGAGTGATTATGAAGTTCAGCGTAACAAAAAACGAAATGCAGCAGAAGCTTGCCAATATCCAGAATATTGTTGAGAAGAAAAATACCATGCCGATATTAAGCCATTTTTTTCTCAATGCGGGAAAGAAAGATTCCTATATCATTGCAACGGATATCGAGACGGCGCTGAAAGAGCCCATTGAGTTAAACATAGAGAAAGAGGGGAAACTCTGTATACCCGCAAAAAAGCTTTTTGAGATCGTCAGGGAATTAGACGGCGACCTTTCGTTTGAAACCGTGGATGAGCAGTGGCTCAAGGTGAAATCAGGCGCCAGTGAATTCAGACTTGCCGCCCTTTCCCACAATGATTTCCCTGCCTGGCCGGCAATGGGTGATGTTGAAGAGATAACCGTTGACGCGCATGTTCTGCTCGAAATGATAGAAAAAACGATCTATTCCGCCGGTGAAAGCGACACCCGGTATACCCTGAACGGCCTGTTGTTTCATGTCAAACCCGAGGAAAAAACTCTTACAGTGGTAGGCACCGACGGACACAGACTTGCCCTCATCCTGAAACAGATGGACGAAGCTTCTTTAAACAGTGAAATTAAAGAAGAGAAGAAGATTATTGTCCCCCGCAAAGCGGTTTCGGAACTGAGACGTTTTCTGCCGGTTCCTGAAGAAGGTAAGGAGCCTGAAAAGGTGAAGATAACGATCGGCGAAAAGCACCTGCTTTTTAATATAGAAAAGATACAATTTCTCACAAGACTCATAGACGGTTCATATCCCAATTATGAAAATGTCATTCCCCTGACGAATGAAAAGAATATCGCCCTTGTCAGGGATACCTTTGTCAAAGTGCTGCGCAGGGTTTCGGTAATGTCCAAAGATAAGGCCGGCGCGGTCCGGTTTGATATTGAAGAAGACAGACTAACTGTTCTATCGTCAAGCCCCGAGCTCGGCGAGGCAAAAGAGGATGTGGCGATAGAATATAAAGGCGATAAAGTCTCACTCGGTTTCAATGCAAAATATGTTCTGGACGTCCTTGGAGCAATGAATTCTGAAAAGGTTGTTTTCAATTTCCAGGACCCGTTAAGTCCGGTCCTTGTGAAAGAGGAAGGCAATGACAATTATAAATGTGTGATTATGCCGATGAGAATCTAATATCTGAACAGAGAGGGGTTACCGCTTTTCTGCGGCGGCCCGAAAAATTCGGGACATATAAAATAATCAGACAGATAAAGTTAACATAAAGACAACGGTTTTAGAGAGGCAAGATGGAAGAAAACAAAAACAGTCAGGAAACATATTCGGCAGAGGATATAAAAGTACTAAAGGGCCTTGATGCAGTCAGGAAGAGGCCGGCAATGTATATCGGCTCAACAGGGATAGAAGGGCTTCACCACCTTGTCTATGAAACTGTTGATAATAGTGTTGATGAAAGCCTTGCCGGCTATTGCAAGAATATAGACGTAATTATAAACCTTGACGGAAGCTGCACGGTCATTGACGACGGCAGGGGCATACCGACCCAGATACACCCGGAAGAAGGGCGCTCGGCAACAGAGGTGGTCCTTACAGAACTTCATTCCGGCGGCAAGTTCGAGTCAAAGGTCTACAGGATATCCGGCGGGCTGCACGGAGTCGGTATATCCGTTGTGAATGCCCTGTCGGAATGGCTCGACGTGGAAATAAAGCAAAACGGCGAGGTTTATCAGCAGCATTATGAAAGAGGCATTCCTGCAGCCCCTCTTGCTTTGGTCGGCAAGACAAAAGCAAGAGGCACAAAGATAACCTTTAAAGCCGACCCGGAGGTATTTGAGATCCTGGATTTCAGTTGGGATATCCTGTCACAGCGGCTCAGGGAACTGGCATTTCTGAACAGGGGGCTCAAGATTTCCCTTACCGACGAAAGAACGGAAAAAAACCAGGTCTTTCTTTATAGCGGCGGGATCGTATCCTTTGTCGAACACCTCAATAAGAACAAGACGACTATACATCCCAAACCCATATATATATCCGGTGAAAAAGAGGACATCATTGCCGAGATAGCATTGCAGTATAATGACGGCTATTCGGAGAATATGTATACATTTGCAAACAACATCAACACCAAAGAAGGCGGCACTCACCTGATAGGATTCAAGTCGGCCCTTACCCGGACGGTCAACAGCTACGCCTCGTCTTCAGGCATCATGAAAGACGCAAAAGAGGGCCTCAGCGGCGAGGATATCCGGGAAGGACTTACGGCTATAATCAATATAAAGCTTATGAACCCCCAGTTTGAGGGCCAGACCAAGATGAAGCTCGGAAACAGCGAAGTCAAAGGCATTATTGAATCCATAGTGAATGAGGGCCTCGGCACCTATTTTGAGGAAAACCCTTCCGTGGCTCGGAAGATCATTGAAAAGGCCCTCCAGGCTTCAAGGGCGCGGGAGGCTGCGCGGAAGGCAAAGGAGCTTACGAGAAGAAAGGGCGCACTTGAAGACACCGGACTGCCGGGCAAACTTGCCGACTGCTCGGAAAAAGACCCGGCCCTGAGCGAAATTTTTATAGTCGAGGGTGACTCGGCAGGAGGATCGGCAAAGCAGGGGAGAGACAGGCGGACACAGGCGATCCTGCCCCTAAGAGGAAAGATATTGAACGTTGAGAAGGCAAGGTTCGACAAAATGCTCGGTTCCGAGGAGATAAGGATACTTATCACTGCGCTGGGTACGGGCATAGGGACCGAGGATTTTGATATATCAAAAATAAGATACCATAAAGTCATCCTTATGACGGACGCCGATGTTGACGGCGCCCATATCAGGACGCTGCTGCTGACATTCTTTTACAGGCAGATGCCGCTTGTCATCGAAAACGGATATCTTTACATTGCCCAGCCGCCGCTTTTTAAGGTCAAGAAAGGCAAAACGGAAAAATATATTCAGAATGAAATAGAGATGCTGAACATGATCTTTGAACTTGCTTCGGACGACATTGAACTGTCTATCAAAGGACAGAACGTCAAAAACAAGGCCCTTATCCCGCACATGAAGAGGCTTTACCGGTTTGAACGTTTAAAGGAATGGTTTGAGCGGAGAAGGAAAGACCCCGACCTTCTTATTTATATCCTGTCTTCCGGCATCGACAAAGATACAATGAAAGACCAGAACAGATTTGAAGAATTCCTGAACAGGGTGAGAGAAAAAGATCCTACCATGCATATCGGCGAGACCCGGTTTGATGAAGAACACCAGACATACGGAGTCGAGATACGGAGAAAGACCTATAAGCTGAACCTTGATACCAATTTCATTACCTCCCCCGAATTCAGGGAGCTTGAAAACTTTTATACGATCATAAAAGACCTTGGGACGCCCCCCTACAAAGTCCAGACAAAAGACGGAGAAAGAGAAGTAGCTGCAAGCAAGGAACTCCTTGAGTTGATACTCGCCGTAGCGAAAAAAGGCCTCAACATCCAGCGGTACAAAGGTCTCGGCGAAATGAACCCCCAGCAGCTCTGGGAAACGACGATGGACCATGAAAAGAGGACCCTGCTTCAGGTGACCGTTCAGGATTCCGTAGAAGCGGACAGCATATTCACCATACTAATGGGCGACCAGGTCGAACCCCGAAAAGAGTTTATCACCACCCACGCGCTCGAGGCACGGAATATAGACATATAAAAAACAAGTATTCTCCGTTTTCAGAAAAAAAGAAAATGTCGATTTCTGAGTGATGTGATTACTGATTCTTGTCTGGAAATCCCTCTATAAATCGTCTCCCCCATTTGGGTAAGGCGTCATTAAGCTATCAGATTATCCCGTTTATTTCTTTGCATAACTGATCATCACGAGAAGCCAACTGCTCGCGCTGTTCACATAGTACGCCGCATTCAGGAAGTTTTCAGCGCTGCGGTTGCTATTTCCTGTAACAAACGGAATCAAAATTTGATATGATTGTGTATATTACCGTAAATCATCAAACAATTTGGAGTCATACAATTGAATTTTGATATTTGTCCATACTGTGGTCAGCAAGTGCTCAAAGGAGCATTGAGGTGTGGGCGGTGCAATAAAATCCTTCAAACTCCACAGGAAAGGGAAGTTTTAATTCAAAAATTTAAAGAATCAAAAAAGAGCTTTGATATAGGCAAACTTCTCAAGTTTATTATTTTACTGATTGCCTTTGGCATCATCTATTTCTTCTTTGCAGATTATATTTTTAAATTTATTCATGAAATATTGCGGTAGTGAAAAAAAATTAAAAAGTGAAAACAATTTAAGGTAAGTGAAGATGCTTAAATGCTGGGAAGTTTTCAAGTGTGACAAAAAAGGATGCCCGGCATACAAGTCAAGTAATTTAAAGTGTTGGCTGTTATCGGGAACTCAATGTCGAGATAAAATAAAGGGAACCTTCTTAGAGAAGATAGAAATATGTTTTGACTGTGAAGTCTTCAAAGTAAATATGGACGCTAATGCGATAAGAGCGACTATTCTGGTTCTAAATGAACAATTAAAGGAATCCAGAAAGGCGGAAAAGAAATTACATGAAAAAATTATTGAATATGAAAAATTATCTGCTCTCGGCAGACTTACTTCTAATGTTGCACATGAAATAAGAAATCCGATCACCGTTATCGGCGGGTTAACAGAAAGGCTTAAGAAAAGTTTTGCCCATGAAGCTAAAGAAAAGGAATATTTAGAACTGATTTCATCAGAAGCGAAAAAGCTTGAAGAAATTCTGAAGGATGTTCTTGTATTTTCCGATAAGGGAGTTTTCAAGAGGGAACTGCACGATATTAGAAAAATAATAAACGATTCTTTACATGCATATGATGATACATGTAAAAATGCTTCTATAGAAATAAAAAAACTCCTTGGAGATGTTCCCCCGATATTCATTGATGAAAGCCAGGTGAGAGTTGCAATCAATAATCTTATATCAAATGCTATCGACGCTATGCCTGATGGAGGAACACTAACCGTTATCGCAAATGTAGAATATTTAAGCGGGAAAAACCATGTGGCTGTAAAAGTAATGGATACAGGGGTTGGCATTTCAGAAGAAAAATTAACAATGATATATGAACCTTTTTTTACTACAAAAACAATTAAGCAAGAGGCATGGCTTGGGCTTCCTATAACAAGAAAAATTGTGGAAGGTCATGGTGGTTTAATTAAAGCAGATAGTCTTGTCGGAAAAGGGTCTACTTTCGCTCTCTATTTTCCTTATAGAGTAAAATAGTAACATCATTTTTTGAAAAGGCTATTTAATACTTAGACTTATTAGTAGAGTTGTTCAAGATTTCACGGTAATCATAATTTTTTAATCCCAGTTAAAACTCTTGAACACTGCAAACTTCCTCTTCTAACATACATGACCGATTACTGGAATCATTTCTTGAATTATTAGAAAGGAAAACACGAGATTGTAGGTTCTCAATGCCTTTTAAGCATTCATATCTTTGTCATTGTCCGCTTCGTATTTATATAGCTAAGGAAATAAAGAAGGTAGAAGGTAAAAGAGCTTATAATAGCTTTTCTTCAATGTCAACCAGCAACAACATAATTTTTCTTAAGATTTTATCCAACTTAACTAACTCTTCTTCCTGATCAGGAATTTTCCCGGATTGTTTCAGCATTATAATTTTTTTGACAGTTGAATGAAGTTCAACATGTATTTTTTCAAGTTCTTGCATTTCCGGCATTTCACCATACTTTTTCATGCCTACAGAGTATATCCATCTACCAACATCACAAGCTTCATGAGAAGTTGCTTCTTTCTCGCTCATGCCGTTCTTTCCTTCAAGAAAGTCATTAAGCTTGGACCTCCAGGCTACATGTTGAAGTCTAATTTCAGAAAAATCGGTTTTGCTCACTTTTTCTTATTATCTCCGTAGTCGTTGACTTGCTGTCTTTGATATTCAACCATTTCATAACCGTTATTTAAAAGTATAGCAGGTTTTTTATGCTTATCTGAAAATATTTAAAAATAAATCATGATTTTTCAATGTCATTATCTTCAACCAGTAATCCTCACTGCTTAGAGATTGTCAAATGTGCGTGTTAGTAGGTTTCATTGACAAAGAGGACGTGTTTCTTCCAGGGCGTAGGACGCACGGTATTCCAAGACAGGCAAGCAATGCAACCCTCCTTCCTTGTTGAAATAAACGGAACCAAAAATTACTATAATTGTATATACTACATCGGCAAATCATCAAACAATAAGGAGGTCTATATGCCTGCCTATGAATATGTCTGTAAAGAATGTAACCATGGGTTTATTGTCTTTCTCTCTATTAAAGAATTTGAAGCTAAACCAAAAATCAAATGTCCTCAATGTAAAAGTGATAATGTGCAGAAAAAACTCTCGGAATTTACCGCAAAAACAAGCAAAAAATCATAGTTTATGAGGATTAACTAGTTCCCATAATCCTCAGACGCTAAAATGATAAAATACTGGATACTTTCTATTAGTAAGTGATATTGGTTTCGTTTAATAGATTCTTCCTGATTTTCTGAAAAAATGGAATATGACGCTATTATAATTGGTTCAGGGCTCGGCGGTCTTTCGTGTGCAGCCTGTTTGTCCCTGAAAGGTTGGAAGGTTCTGGTCCTGGAAAAGCACAGCAAACCCGGTGGCTATGCGACTAATTTTATACGTGGTGATTTTACTTTTGACGCCTCTCTCCATATGATTCCCGGTGTTGGAAAAGGGCAGCATCACTATAGGTGGTTCGAATGGTGTGGTATCGCAGATAAGATAGAGTTTATAAAACTTAAGGAATTTGGAAGACTTGTTTTTCCTGACTACGATATTCGACTTCCCAGCGGAGATCTGGCTAAGATAATTTCTATTCTGGAAGAAAAATTTCCCCATGAGAAAGAGGGCATCAAATGTCTCTTCAATGAGATGACAAAGATCCACAACGACTGTATCAAATTCATTTTCTCTAACACCCCTTTTTGGCTACAGCTGCCAGTTTTCCCTTTCCGGTATAAAGCTCTTTTTCATGTTTTAAGTAAAACGGGTTCACAGATTCTCGATAAATACCTTAAAGACGAGAAGTTAAAGGCTCTACTTTTTGCGAACTGGTTTTTCTTTGGATTACCACCAAGTAAACTAAACTCTTTTTTTTCCGTATTTCCCAATATGGGGTACAGGATTTTAGGTGCTTATTATCCAAAGGGGAGCACTCAAGCTATTCCAAATGCTTTTTCTGATGTAATCAAAGAGAATCACGGTGAAATTATTTTTAATTCAGAGGCTACCTCAATTATTACCCAAAGAGGAAAAGCAATTGGAGTTAAGACCAGGAAAGGTGAAAAGTACTTTGGAAAGAATGTAATCTCGAATGCCTCAGCACGAGAAACATTCTATAACCTTGTAGGAAGAGAGGAACTTCCTAAGCGTTTTATTAAAAAACTGGAGAAAATGATTCCATCTATATCTGCCTTCAGTGTCTATCTTGGTCTTAACAACAATTTCAGAAGAGGGCTTGAGAATAAGGAAGACTATGAGATTTTCTTCTCAGAAACCTATGATCAAGATGTTGACTATGCATGGAGTTTAAACGGCAACGTAGAGAAGGCTTCTTTCGTAATTTCTCTTTATTCCAATATAGATAAGAGTCTAGCCAAGGGCGAGAAATTTATCTTAGGATTGGCAATGACTCAAGGATACGAATACTGGAAACGATTTGAAAGTGACTATATTTCAGGGAGAAAAGACATATACAACAAGGAAAAGAAAAGAATGGCAAAAATATTGATTGAAAGGGCTGAAAGGGTTATTCCAAATATATCAAAACACATAGAAGTCATGGAAGTTGCTACTCCACTAACATTCAAACGTTACACGGGCAACTACCATGGTGCCATCTATGGTTGGGCGAATACCGTCAGACAAGGCAATCCTATATATAGATTGAAGCAGAAGACACCGATAAAGAATCTATATTTGAGTTCAGCTTGGACATTCCCTGGTGAAGGTCAGTTAGGTGTGATGATGAGTGGATATCGGCTCGGAAGAATGCTTACAGGGAAATGAGCGATATACTTACTACAACCGTTAATCCTTGATTAAGATAGCTTTAGAATTTTAAGACTTGTATGTGGGCAACAGAAATACCCTCTCTCTTATCGGGTGAAAGTTGCAGAGTAATTTTGGATACTGTTGCGCTCTCTTCCTTCCTGAACCAAACAGACTGCAGAACTCCCACCCGCTTAATGTAAGAATGTGTGGATTTGGCGAATTAGTGTATACTTTTAGAAGCGTGCATCCTGAGACTCAGGAATTAAGACTATATATCCGTAAACATAAGGAGAAGAATGATGGCAGAAAAGAAGAAAAAAGCTGTAAAGGAAGGAACCTCTAACTCAGGATTTATGAAGGCTATGAAACCCAGCGAGGCACTGTCTAAGATAGTGGGGAAGGAACCTCTTCCAAGGTCGGAAATGACCAAGAAGCTATGGGAATATATAAAGAAGCATAATCTCCAGGATGCAGAGAATAAGAGGAATATCAATGCTGATGAGAACCTCTTGGCGGTATTCGACGGGAAGAAACAAGTCTCAATGTTCGAGATGACTAAATTAGTCAATAAACATCTCAGCTAATAGTCATAGATTTTGTAAAACCGCTACGCCTATAGAAGCAGGATATTCAAAACCGTGCTTTTGTGAACAGTTATCAGGCTTATCAGGACTTGATGAACTCAATAGAAGTAATACCGGAAAATTAATGGATTATGGCATCTGAAGACATCGCAAAACAGCTGAAGGCGACTCTTGAGGAGTGCGCTCGCCTGAGAGAAGAAAACAAAAGGCTCAGGTCGTTTCTTGGGACCCCGGAAGAAAAGCCCAATGCTTCCGGGGCGGAAGGATTATCCCCGGAAGACAAGATTGCTCTCTTTCGCGATCTCTTCCGTGGGCGAGAAGACGTTTATCCTGCAAGATGGGAAGCGAGAACCGGAAAATCCGGCTATTCTCCTGCCTGTGCCAATGAATGGAAGCGACCTCTTTGCGCCAAACCAAGGATAAAGTGTTCAGATTGCGAAAACCGCGAGCTTATTTCTTTAACAAATGATGTAATCCAACACCATCTTACGGGAAAGTATACCATCGGTGTTTATCCGCTTCTTCCCGATGAGACCTGCCGGTTTTTAGCTGTGGATTTTGACAAGACCACATGGAAAGACGACTCAGGGGCCTTTCCCTGAAAAAGTTAGTATCGTTGTAGGAAACATGGTCTATATCGAAAAAGGGGGTCTGCCTGCAGGGATGGTCAACAGACTTATCCGCTTGGCGGCCTTTCAGAATCCCGAGTTTTATAAGACTCAGGCCATGCGCCTATCAACTTATGGCAAGCCGAGGATTATATCGTGCGCCGAAGACTTTGACAAACATATAGGGCTCCCCCGCGGCTCTCTGGATGAGGCGCTTGAGCTTCTAAAGGCCCACGGCATCAAGGCCGATATCAGGGATGAACGGTATTCGGGAATACCGATTGAGACAGATTTCAACGGTGAGCTTCGCTCTATTCAGAAAGAAGCTGCCTCTGAGATTTTGAATCATGATATCGGGGTATTGAGTGCACCCACTGCATTTGGGAAGACAACGATAGCAGCATATCTTATTGCAGAGCGCAAAGTAAACACGCTTGTTTTGGTGCATAGAAGGCTTCTTATGGATCAGTGGCACGAGCGGCTGAAGACGTTTTTGAATACAGATTTAATTGGTAGGATAGGAGGCGGACGCGGCGATAGGACCGGCATTATAGATGTGGGCATGATTCAAAGCCTGAACCATAAGGGTGTGGTTAAAGACATCGTGGCCGAATACGGACAGGTCATAGTTGACGAATGCCACCATGTTTCGGCTTTCAGTTTCGAACAGGTGCTAAGGCAGGTGAAAGCCAAATATGTTATAGGGCTTACTGCTACCCCTGTTAGGAAAGACGGCCACCACCCGATCATCATAATGCAATGCGGACCGATCCGTTCCCGTGTGGATGCCAGAAAACAGGCCCACGATAGGCCATTTGAGCATGTGGTTATCCCACGGTATACAAGTTTCAGGATGCATGAAGGAGTCCAGGATGGCATACAGCCGGTCTATGCGGCTTTGATGAGGGATAAACAAAGAAACGTCATATTTGACGATCTTCTCAACGCCCTTGAAGAGGGCTATTCTCCGCTTCTTCTTACCGAACGAACAGAACATGTGGATGAGTTTGCCGAGCGGCTCAAAGGTTTTGCCAAGAATGTCATTGTGCTTAAAGGTGGAACAGGCAAAAGGCAACGCAAGGCTTTGGCTGAACAGATTGCTTCTATTCGCGATGGAGAAGAAAGGGTGCTTATTGCTACGGGCAGGTATATAGGCGAGGGGTTTGATGATGCTCGGTTAGACACTCTCTTTTTGGCCATGCCGATTTCATGGCGTGGAACGCTTCAACAGTACGCCGGACGCCTCCACCGACTTCATGATAACAAGAACGTCGTCCGGATTTACGATTATGTGGATGTCAATGTCCCCATGCTCACACGCATGTATAATAAAAGGCTTAAGGGTTACAATGCGATTAGATATTCGGTTAGGGATGTTAGGGATGTGCCCCCCGATTCACCATCAAGAGAATGAAAAAAACTCATTGATCCTTTCGCGGACTGTTAACTGGCTATTCATTACCATTCTTGGCCGGGAGATGTTTTGTTAAGATAGCCTTTGGGGTGCTAAGCAACACACTTTTTTATCAGGTGGTTGTTCACCCTATACTCAACACTGCGGATATTTTCAGCAACGTGTCTTTCCAATTGAAAGACACGTAGTTAATCCGTCCTTCTTTTGTTTCGTATGGGGGAAACTAAAATTTTCCAGAGTCAACACTTCATTCCGTAATTGTGAATCGTGAGCCTACATCGAAAAACAAGACTTTGTGGCTGAACTACGCGCTCGGTGGAAAATATTCAGCGTGCGGATGAAGTTGCTGTCAGTGCATATTTCTATGGAGAAGTGTTAAGATTAACTTGTGGAATGCGGAAAAGTTCGCTACAATTATTTCAATTAATAGGCAAAATGGCCGGGATTTTTTCATCATTTGTGAAAATAAAATGAATTTTACATTGAAAATGAATTTTGTAATGCATTAAGAATTAAGAAAATCGAATTTAACTTTTGCGAAAACCGGGGAATATTATCTTTATCTGTCCTTGAAAATCCATGGGAAAAATTATTGCTATAGTCAATCAGAAGGGCGGGGTGGGTAAGACCACTACCGCAATCAATCTTGCCGCGTCTCTTGCCCTTGCTGAAAAAGAAATACTAATTGTCGATACCGACCCGCAAGGAAATTCCACCTCCGGACTCGGCATAGCAAGAGCGGACCTGGAGAGAAGCCTGTATGATATCTATACAGGCAGATGCGGGATCATTGACGCCGTTCAGACGACCGTAATGGAGCATCTCAATATCCTGCCGTCTACTATAGATCTTTTAGGTGTAGAGGTGGAACTGGTCGGCAAAGAGGAGCGCGAATATATATTGTCCAATGCGCTAAATGCCGTCAGAGAAAACTACCGGTATATTTTAATAGACTGTCCGCCCTCGCTCGGCCTGCTCACTTTGAACGCCCTTGTCGCCGCTGATTCCGTCATAATACCCGTGCAATGCGAGTATTATGCGCTTGAAGGACTCGGGCTTTTAACAAATACTCTGCGGCATGTGAGGAGTTCTTTCAAGCCCGAGCTTGAGATCGAGGGGATAGTCCTTACCATGTTTGATTCGAGAAACAACCTTGCCCAGGAAGTGGTAAACGAGGTGAGGAAACATTTCAGCGATAAAGTTTATAATACCGTCATCCCGAGGAATGTCACCCTCGGAGAGGCGCCGAGTTTCGGCAAACCGGCTATTCTATATGACATCCGCTCAAAAGGAGCGCAGTGCTACTTATCCCTTGCAAAGGAGATACTGAATGAAAACGGCGTTGGGCAAAGGTCTTGAAGCCTTAATCCCTGACAAGGGTGAAGAGGTCATTCAGCTTGATATCGACCGCATCTTTCCCGGTGAGCAACAGCCGAGGAAAATTTTCAAAGATGATTCTCTCAAAGAGCTTGCCGTATCGATAAAGGAAAAAGGGGTCATCCAGCCTATCATCGTATCCCGCACGGGCGATGGCGCATTCAGGCTTGTTGCAGGGGAGCGCAGATGGCGGGCTGCCGCTCTTGCCGGTTTAAAGAAAATACCTGCACTGATAAAAAACGTAGCCTCAAGGGACTCTCTTGAAATAGCGCTGATAGAAAATATCCAGAGGGAAGACCTCAACCCTATTGAAGCTGCAGAGGCATTCAACCGACTCATAACCGAGCATAAGCTGACTCAGGAAGAGCTTTCCGACAAGGTCGGCAAGGACAGGGCTACAATATCCAATTACCTCAGACTATTAAAGCTTCCTGATGAGGTGAAGGCCTTATTATACAACGGTTCATTGAGCATGGGCCATGCCAAGGCTATCCTTGCGATAGAGGGCAGGACGCCCCAGATAGAGGCGGCCGGTAAGATTATCCGGAAAGGTCTCAGTGTCAGAGAGGCTGAAGCGCTGACGAAAAAAATAGCTAAACCACGGAAACAGGAACCGGTCAAAGACCTGCAGATTTCATCACTGGAAGAAAAATTAATCAAGAGCCTTGGGACAAAGGTGCGGATAACACATAAAGGTAAAAAAGGCCGGATTGAGATTGAGTATTATTCATTGGAAGAACTTGAGAGGCTTTTAGATATCCTGATGGTTTGATAATGCAGATATTGTGAAAAAATTCATTTAACTCGATGAATTTATTTAAATGATATTTCAACGTGGTATCACTAAAACTTACCGGCAGACATCAGTTAAAAGTACACTTACTAATGAGTTCATAAGTAAAGCCACACACCCTCACCCTTGCCCTCTCCCCTCAAGGGAGAGGGGACTTAAGAATCGCCCCTCCCTTGAGGGGAGGGGATAAAGGGGAGGGTATCGAAAAATAAATTTTTTCACAACATCTGCATTATCTTTATTGAATGATTTGAATGAAAGGAGGATATATGCAGGAAGAGGCTGTATATGACGTCGTCATCATCGGGGGAGGGCCGGCCGGGCTTACGGCCGGGCAGTATGCTTCAAGAGCCAGGTTAAAAACAATAATACTCGATAAATCAGCCACTGCGGGAGCGCTTGCTTATTCGAGCAGGATTGAAAACTATCCCGGACTTACAAAACCATTGCCGGGCAAAGAACTTCTCGATATCATGAGAGAGCAGGCTATAGGTTTTGGAGCAGAGTATGCAGAAGCTCAGACTGTGGGTGTTAATCTCTCCGGAGAAATGAAAGAAGCTATTACTATGAATATGCCGATCAGCGGTAAAACCATGATCATTGCTACAGGCTCTATGGGCAGGAAACCGGGCATAAAAGGGGAAGGTGAATTCCTTGGCAAAGGGGTGAGCTACTGTGCTATTTGCGATGCGGCATTTTACAGGGGTTTTAAAGTCTGCGTCATCGGCAATTCCGAAGAAGCCGTAAAAGAGG
>Ga0265292_1000862_pt1 | contig 32835 bp, 31 predicted proteins | sample Munlanlewell296A_FD_189080 | JGI IMG/M metagenome (GOLD analysis project Ga0265292, IMG submission 189080) | Leachate microbial communities from a municipal landfill in Southern Ontario, Canada - Leachate well 296A | ecosystem: Engineered > Solid waste > Landfill > Unclassified | place: Canada... | reverse complement strand
CAAATACCAAGCGGATGTTGATTTGCCAGGGTACCAACCTGAGCAGATTTATTTTGAGGTTGGTACCAATCCTTTGGCTGGGATGCCTCAAGTTTCCCTCCAACCAAGCCAAAAGTTTTTTGGAGGTCAAATAGCTTATGTTTTAAACATGTTGGGTCATGTTACAGATTCACAAGCCGAGTTGTATGTGACTCTATCTCAATCTAAATTAATGTTTCAGTTAATTTTTACGCTAGGAGTTATATTGTTTGCTTCAGGAGCAGCTTTATCGTTGGTGTTATATCGTCGACCTCAGCTTAATCCAGTTTTCTGGTTGGAACAATCATATCCACATTTTTGGCAGCGAGTCTTGGTCTTTTTGGGCTATAGTTTGCTGCAAATAGTTGGTTTCTGTGGAGAGTTTTTCATTGTCATTAGTTTAATTTTTGGCTTTCTATTTTATGTCCAGTTAGGTGCGCTTCATGGCATTTGGGTGTTATTAATCACTGGGGCGCTGATAGCTTTATGGAGTTATGATGCGATTTTTTTGCGGGCTCATTTGCATCCCTTAAAATCCAGTCGAAAATTATCTATGAATCCAATTGTTAGTGATGCTAAAAAAGTACTTTAAGTTTATTAACAGCTGATGGTTTTTTCCTCTTGTTTTCTGATTTTATTTCTGACAATAATAAACCTATAAATTTTTATGAAAAAAATTCTGATCAAAACTAGTAAAATTCTTTTTTTAGCTTTGACTATTGTCAGTTCAAGTCTGGTTTATTTAAATCTAGCCCTTCAAGTTCAAGCTGCTCAAGCTGCTGGTGAATCATACATGCGCTGTGACAGAATGAAGGCTTCAACTGCACCTGGAACTTGTTTGGTGGTTTTTACAACATCTTCCACAACTACTACAGAAGCAACATTCAAGCTGACCCTGGATTCAGAGTGGGTTTCGGCGACTAATTTTTCAACTACACCTGCCAATTACACAATTTCTACATCGGGGCTACCAGCTGGTGTAACAGCCATGGTTGGTGTGGCGACAGCAAACGCTGTTTCTGGTCAGACTATTACCTTTCCGATCAGTCCTTTGGCTGTCTCAACAAAATATGGCTTTTTTATTACTGGAACTGGTTTGATTTCAAATCCGGCAGCCTCAACGACAATTTCTCACATTTTGTTTACAGCTGATTCTGGTGTAGTGACTTTAGATACTAAAGACGTGGCCGTGCCCACAATTGCTGACGATCAAGTTCTGATTACTGCTAGCGTAGCACCTACCTTTACCTTTACTTTTGGCAATAATGCTCAAGCGTTGGGTGTTCTGACGAGCGCTAGCGTCACTAATGGTAGTGGCACAGCTGTGACGGTTGTAACTAATGCTCCCAGCGGTTGGTTTGCTTGGGTGAAAAATGCTAATACAGGTTTAACTTCAGTTAATGCTTCGAAAACTATTCTCAACAGTGGCTCAATTGATGCTGCTCCAACCACCTTGTCAGCCGGCACTGAAGGCTATGTCCTTGATGTTGATTTGACAACTGACGCCGGTTCTGGCGGGACTGTAACAATTGATCCGGAATATTTGGGAGTGGCCGCTGGTGCTGGTGGAACCTTATCTAATTCTGCCTTTCAGTTAATTGCTAGCTCTGATGGAACTGCCAATAGTGACGTTATCACTTTGGTGCCTAAAGTAGCTATTTCAGGAACTACAGCAGCGGCTTCAGACTACACAGATACGCTAACTGTGGTTGGGGCTGGTAGGTTCTAGAGTTTTCCAAGCTAAACTGCTATAAGTTGATCATGTTTTCATTTAGAATTAGTAAATTTAGTTTGCTGAAATTATTTGCAGGCTTAGTTTTAGGATTTGGTTTGATTCAGATTCAACCGGTTGCAGCCCAGTCTGTTGCAGAGTCTCCTCCGTTGGCTTCACCATCTACAAAATCAACTTTAGTTTCATCAGATTCAGCCGTGTTAATCGCACCACCTGAGACTCCCATTAACCTGACCATTTCACCTATTAGTTTAAATCTTTTCACTAAACCGGGAGTGATGGTTCGGTCTGAGATGAAACTTCGAAACAATGGGACTGAAGTTGAGCAATTAAGTATTAAGGTTGGAACTTTTATTGCTGATAGTACTGGCGAGCACCCAGAATTACTTGATGTTAAACCCACTGACGTTTTCATCTCTTGGTTGAGCGTAGATACAACGCCATTTGTGCTTAATCCTGGAGAATGGAAAACAATTCCGCTAGAGTTTGCTCCGCCGGCAGACGCGGCGCTTTCTTATTATTACACCTTAATCGTTAATAGAACTACACATGTTAAAGCCACTGGCACAGGGACAATTGTTAGCGGCTCACCCGCATTGTTGGTTTTGGCTAACGTTGACTCACCAAACGCCAGAAAAGAGTTGCAGTTGGTCTCTTTTAGAGTCTTGAAGCCTTTTTTGGAGTATCTACCTGGAGAATTTGAGGTCAAAATTAAGAACACCGGGAATGTTCATTTAGCTCCAAGTGGGAATATTTTTATTGATGGCCAGGGAAAAAAAGATATAGCAGTGTTGTCACTCAACCCATTAATTAGTTTGATTTTACCTCAAACCACTCGAACTTTTTTAGTGAAATGGACTGATGGATTTCCAGTTTTTATGCCTAAACTGGAGGATGATAAAGAACTTCACGATGCCAACGGTAAAGTCATAACTAAATTAGTTTGGGATTTTTCTAAAGCAGATAGATTGAGGGTGGGCAAATTTGTGGCCCACTTACTAATGGTTTATGACAATGGGGAGCGTGATGTGCCGATAGAGTCCGGAGTTAGCTTCTGGACGATTCCTTGGAAGCTTTTGGGACTATTCTTGCTAGTTTTAGTCCTAACCCTATTCGGCCTCTTTACTGTCGGCCGAAACTTAGTCAGATTAATTCGTAAAGATAAAAAAAGGTGACGCTACGCAAAGACTAGTCGTTTTGATGTTATTGGCTATCTGGTTGGGCCTGAATGCTCCTGAAATAGTTCGGGCTGAGGAAACAGGGATTAGAGTAGAACCATTGTCACTAGAATTGACAGTTTCGGCAGATCAACCTGAAGCTAAAGGAGTAATTAACTTCAAAAACTTAACTGATCAGAACCAGTTTGTAGATTTTTCAGCTATTGAACTTAACACAACTGATAGTCAAGGAAATCTAGAGCTACTTAACTTGGCTGGTGGAAAAAATACCAATGCTTCAATCTTTATTTCACTATCATCTGCCTCGGCAGTTCTAGCTCCACAAACAGACTTCAGTCTTCGGGTGGTGGCTAAAAATAGTCAATCCTTGGCTCCTGGCGGCCATTATGCCGGTGTGATTGCTAGATTTACCAGTAACGATTTGGGCGTTAATAAAACCCAAGTTTTGCCAGCGGTTTCAACCTTATTATTAGTCAGAAAAATTGGCGGGGAGCGATACCATATTTCATTAATGGAAGTTGAAGGGAGCGGCAAACAATTAGTCTTTAGGCTGCCGGAAGAATTCCATCTAACTTTCGCTAACGAGGGAAATATCCACTTAGTACCCTATGGAACAGTCGAGCTAATTGATTTGTTTGGTAGAGTGGTCAAGCGGGGAATTATTAATGATAGTTCGAAAATTATTTTCCCTCAAAGTCAACGGCGTTTAACTCAAAGCATTGTTAATTTGGAGCCAAGCTGGCCAGCCATGTTTTATAGATTAAGAATTCAGGGAACGACTAGTCCTGGGGCGGTAAATTTTGGTCAGGAGTTTTCATTTATTTATGTGTCAACACCCGCTCTGTTGTTGATTATCTGCAGTTTGTTGATTCTAGTTGCGATTAAACGGTGGAAAAGAAAGAGATTGTGAATTTGGCTCAACTCAAACTTAAATTTGGTCTGGTTGGCAAGATCTCTCTAATTAGTTTAATTTTGGGAATTTTAATTTTATTGGGCTGGAAATTATTTAGCTATCAAGCTATTGGAAGAATTACCACAGATCAATTGTCTCAGCGGGCCCAGGAATTTGTCGTTGGCCAGCGTCGAGATGGTGATAATGACTGGCGCCAAAAACAATTGACTCAACCAGCAACAACCTCTCAACCCAATCAAATCCAGTTTGCGACACCCTGTTTTACTTTAACCCTGCCGTATAAGGTTAGAAGCCCTAAAACTAGTATTGAGCCAGATGGGTGTCATTTTTCAGCTCAAATAATTTCGCCAGCTGCTAGATTAGCAATTTGGGCCAGACCATTGGTGGGCATTTTTCAGGAAGATAGCGGCATAGTGTTCAGGAGAAGCCAACCACAAATTTATCAAGAATTTAGTTTTAGTTCAGTGGTCTTTGATCAAGTTATTCTATTTGTCTCAACAGATCAATTAACGTTATTCGCATTAAAAGATCAAGCTTTTTTTACATACGCTTTCAGCGAGGTGCAGGCCACCCAAATTTCTGATGCTGATTTGAATCTGATTCTTAATTCAACTATCATTACACCAGCAGAAAAAATTACACCTGTTCAACCAAACACATCAGTTTCGCATTAATTTAATTAATATGTTCCTAAATTTTAAAAATTTCAACCGATTTTTTCCAGTTAGTTTTATTTTTTTAGTGATGCCATTTAGCAACTCATACCAAATGCAAGATTTCGGTTTTGGCGGTGGCGGTGGCGTCGGTGAGTCAACCAACTATGCGGTTAATAGTATTGTGGGTGAGCTTAGCGGTCAAAAAGGTATTGGAACAACATTTAATCTGGGGGCAGGTTTGGTTTTTACTAATCAAGCCAATGTGCCGGCGGCCCCAGCTTTGACTAATCCGGCTAGTTATTACAACAAGCTGAAGTTTGTACTGGATACTGGGAATAACCCCAGCGATACTTTATTTACTCTTGCTATTAGCACCGACGATTTTGTGACAACTAACTTTGTTCAGGCGGATAACACGATTGGATCAACAGAAGTTCACCAAACTTATGCTACCTGGGGTGGCGTGTCTGGAGCTAATGTGATTGGACTAACATCTAACACAACCTACAAAATGAAGGTTAAAGCGAGGCAAACTAAAGGCAATCAAACAGAATATAGTGCCGTAGCTACAGCCACTACTTCATCGCCGTCATTAACCTATGATGTGGATGTTGCAGCTACAGATGTAGACACATCACCGCCCTATACAGTGGTTTTTGGAACTTTAGCCATAGCCAGTGTGACAACCGCCTCAAACAGAGTTTGGGTAGATATTACTACCAACGCTGAGGGTGGCGGCAAAATTTATGTTTACGATAGCTTGGGAGGTTTAAACAGTGTCAATGCCGGCAGTACTATCACATCTGCTACTGCTAATTTAGCCGCGGTAGGATCTGGGTATGGGCTGCAAATAGCCACAGTGGCTCAGTCAGCCGGTGGACCATTAGCCAAAGTAGCTCCGTTTGACGGGGCTAGTGAAAATGTGGGTGCGATCAGCACTTCATCTCAAGAAATATTTAATACTTCTGGAGCAGCAATTACGGCAGGGAGAGGTTCTATCTATCTCAAGTCTAAGGCAGCTACTACGACTAGCACTGCCAGTGACTACACTGATACTTTGACTATGATTGCCAGTGGGTCATTTTAAAAATCAGCTTTTGCTTTAGGTATCAAAATCAGAATTCTTTGAATAGTTTAAGTCAGTTTAAGATTTTACTGGCTGGAAGAAAATTATCCAAACCACAACTGCTGGGTTAATAGTATTTATTAGATCAAACTATCATAAGTTTCTTATTTTCTTCGTCTGGGGGTTTGAGACGTTTTTTGTTAAAGTTAAAGGGTGTGGAAATCGTTCCTAATTCGCCTGGTGGTGACTCTGGTTTGTGTGGGGGTATTTTTTGGCGAAACTGTCAATACGGCAGTGGCCGCTACTGGAACTTTTAAACAGATCAATTTTCAAGGTAAAGTAGTTAATAAAACTGTTGGGACGAACGTAACCGATGGGAGCTACACTTTTGTCTTTAGTTTATACAATGTTGACTCAGCTGGCTCAGCTATTTGGACTGAATCTAAATCAATTACAGTCACCAATGGAGTTTTTCAAACTTTGCTAGGCGATACCACCGCTTTGCCAGGTTCGGTAGATTTCAATACGGACAATCTTTATTTGGGGATTAATTTTAATGGTGATGGCGAGATGGCTCCCAGAGTCAGGATGGCGGCTGTGCCTCAGGCTATGAATGCCTTGAAGGTGGCTGGCTTGACGGTCACAGACACAACTGGGACTTTAACTATTCCTAATGCAACTACTATCCAATTTGGGGGAGCGTTTGTCACTTCAGGAGCCAATTCCCTAACTTTGACCACAACTGCCGTAACCAACGTGACTTTGCCAACAACTGGGACCTTGGCTACACTGGCTGGGGGAGAAACTTTCACTAATAAAACAATCGGCTCAACCGGCCTGGTTTTTTCTGGAGCCAGCACAGATATAGATACAGCAGCAGCTGAGGGGCTAGTAATGCAGGGCAGAGCCGCCTCAGAATTCAACACTACGACTGGCACAATTAAGCTTCAGGCTGCTGGGACAGGAGCTATTTCTACGATTCAAATTGGAGCGGGGGGAGCTGGTTCGACTACACCAGATTTTTTAGGTCTGGATGTTAAATCAGATACAGGTGATCCAGCTGGTGGGTTTGAGGGTGCGATGTATTACAACACCTCAGATAATAAGTTTAGATGTTACCAAGCAACTGCCTGGACTGACTGTATTGGCTCTGGTGGAGGCGGTAGTTCTACCCTCCAGCAAGCCTATGATATCGACGCTGATGGTAGTAATGCCACTATTACTCTTTCTAGCACTGATGACAGCGTAGTTTTTACCAATCCAACTAGTAGCGGTACAGATAGTAGTTTTAGCGTCCAGTTTAATCAACTCAATACCACGGCTGCCGTGACGGTTTTAGACATAGTTCAAGCTTCAAATGCAGCTAATGGCGTTAATTTGACAGCCAACTCAATTGATGATGAGATTGGGATGGCTATTTCAGCCAATGGCCTAACTTCTGGCGGTGGTTTAACAATTAATTCAACTTCAGAAGTTTTTACCGGAGCGTTGGCCGAAATTACCCTGAGTGGTTCGAATTTTGCTAATTCTGGTAATTTATTCAAGCTTTCTAACACTGGGGTCGATAATGCCAATACAACTTTCTTAATTGATCATCGCGCCGATGGAGCTGGCAATCTGGCTATGAGAATAGATGATATTGCTGGTGACGTAACTCCACTGATTGTGGATGCGGATGGTAGGTTGGGCATCGGCACAGAATCTATTGTTGGCGGTACTGAGAGATTGCTCCAGGTTGGGTCAACAACTAATCGGGGAAATTCAGTTACCTATGGTGAGGTGATTACTAAAGGCTTGAGAAATATTGCTGCCTTGACAAACATTAAAGATATTTATATGTATGACACTACGGCAGATAGTGATGGTGGCAGGTGGATTGATTGGGCGACTACAGATAGATCTTCTTGGTATACGGAAACTTTGGAAGATAGTCCTGCGTTCTCATGTGACTATACTTACATGACTAGATGCTACTCTCAGAGTTTTCCCCGCCGAGCAATTTTGGTGGTGACGACTGATGCTCTCTATATTTTCGATGCCATTAATAATGTGATGTGGATGAAGTTTAATCAAAATGATGCCGGCTCTGCGCTGGGTGCTAATACCAATAATGATCCCTCTAGCGTCACAGCCCTAAATGGCGTGGTTTATGTGGGCACAAATGGTTCCGCCGCTGGTGGTTTATATGCTATCGATTTTACTAGCGACAGAATGTGGAATTATGACGGCACAGATAGATCTGCTGCGGATGTGGGAATTGGCAATCGGAATGATGCGGTCGTCTACAACTCGGATAACAATACCGCTTTCGATATTGCTACTGTCGGGACAGTGGCTGACTGGGTCAAAATTAATGACGTCTCGGTGGCTACAATTCAAAGTAGCGCCACTCCGATCGCGGCAACCACTGGACCAAATAATGGCACAGTCGTAGTCGGTTTAGCCACAGACTCTGGTTTAACGGTAATTAATTTATCAACTCAAAAAGTTTTTCAATATTCTGATGCCACAGACAATGACTACAACGCTGTGTTTGTTACCAGAACAGCTAAACTTTATGGTTTGAACGAGACTCTAGGTCAGCTAGAGCAGTGGAATAATATTGATAATGAAAATTTAGCATCGCAAGTTAATCTGACTCCGGCCAAGGTTTGGGATGAAGCTTCCACTCCAGCTCTAGCTAAAAGCGCTCCCACAATCATTGCTGGTGCCCCCGATGCTTTGGAAATTGTGGAGCGAGGATCATTAGCTGATGGTGGTTTACTATCTACGGCCGCTTTAGCTGGCTCGTCTGACCTAATTTATGTCGGCACTAATCAAGGCTTGACCGAAATTCATGCCCATAACGTGGTGGCATCTGGTTGGTCCAAGTTTATCAACACTACTCGTCAGACTCCGCTGATGCCAGCCACCATCAGGCGCTACATGAGTATGGATGACGCTTCTGGCAATGTAACTAATCAGAGTAATAAAACCAGTATTTTCGCAGCCAAAGGCACTCCCACATATGGTGTCCAAGGTGTCAGGGGCAAGGCAATGTCATTCAATGGCACTTCTCAATATCTTTGTTCTGATGCTAATTCTGATGGCACTTGTGATAGTGATACAACTGACAATCTGTCTACCGGAAGTTGGACTATCACCACTTGGTTTAAGCACTCAACTACTATAGCTGGCACAGACGTGTTATTTTCTCGGTGTCACAACATCACTCCAGCTCAGGCGACTGGATGTGTAGCGGCATCTATGACCAGTACAGGGACAATTGCGGTTAACGTGGATTTTGATGCTACTTTTACAATTGGGGCCACTGGTACGACCGTTTTTCACAACAGTATCCAGCTATTTAATGACAATCAATGGCACTTTTTGGCTATTACCAGAGCGGCTGGGACTGGCGTCATTAACACCATGATCGATGGCAAACCAATTGGACAGACAGCTGGTGTAAATACTACTTTAGATTCAGCTCAAATTCTCTCGATAGGGGCAGATTGTAGTGTCGGCGCTTCTTGCGCCACTGGAGCTAATTTTTGGGATGGGTCAATTGATGATTTTACCTTGAATGCCAATGGCACAACCGGCACAACTGATAATTTGACCACTGCGACGCTGCATCGGTTGTACAACGATGCCAGACCGCTAGTTAATAAGAAAGTTATTAATGTTACTGATGCCACCACAGCCAATTCTATTACTATTGGTGACTCGGCAGAAACTTGGATTCCCAATGAGTTCGCTGGTCAAATAATTCAGTTAACTGGTGGAACGGGGGCTGGCCAATCTAGAAGAATTGTGTCAAATACCGCTACGGTTGTAACTGTGGCCCTAGCTTTTGAAACATCTCCAGATACCACAACTGATTTTAAAATTGACTCGGAAGCGCTGTACGGTGCCAGCAACAGTGTTAAAGCCATTGGCATTACAGGCGAATCGCCTATGGGTGAAGCTAGGCAAATGTGCGCTGGAACTAATAGTGGCACTGACACCGGTGGAGTTAGCTGTTTTAATCACCAAGCCGGGCCTAATCTCCTAGCTGATGTTTATCATTCAGATACTGGCAAAACTGATGACTCTGGAATCGGTTGGGGTGGAACTGGGTTTGACGATATTCAATCTATAGACCTCTCTGGTAGAGCTATGGTGCTAGGTTCGGCCGGTCATTTCTGGACTGAAACTCAAGATGTTAAACTCGGTCAAGGTTTGGATTACCTGGCTAATAAAATTTTTGATTTACGGAGTTCTGTCTTAAATTTGGGCTTGAATACTTTGGCCGGGAGTTTTGGTCAGGATGTAGGTTTAACTGGCGGAGCTGACTTAGCTGAATACTATACCTCAGATCAGATTTTGGAGGCCGGCGAAGTAGTTGGGCTTGATTCCAGTGTTGTGGCTGGGGTCCAGCGGACTACCCAGGCTAACCAACCAACTATTTTAGGTGTAGTGGCCACGGAACCTGGTCTGATCTTAGGCACGCGGCTAGAAAACTCTTATCCTATTGCCTTGGTTGGTCGCGTGCCGGTCAAAGTCACGACTGAAAATGGTTTGATCAAGGCTGGAGATCTAATTACTTCTAGTTCTAAAGCTGGGTATGGCATGAAAGCTGCTAAAGCTGGTGTGGTGTTGGGCCAGGCTTTAGAGGATTTAAGTCTAGAAACATTAGTAGCTTGTGACGTTGAGCCAAACCTAACTAATTCTGATTTGGAGCTAACGGCAACCACCGTTTCAGAAAATTCACCTCAATGTGGCACAGTTTTGGTTTTCGTTAACATTCAGCAATTTTTAGGCATTCCCTTAAGTAGTTTATTTGAATCAGAACTAGATTTAACTGAGACGGAAGTGGCTGAAATTACTCAGACTGAGCTTGATGCTTCAGCCAAGCGTCAGCTGATGACCGCCACACAGGAGAAAATGCTTAACTATCTGAACAAAAACCGAGCTCAACAAATTCTGGCTGATGGCAACACAAATTTGAGTGAAATTTATACTGACAGAGTTAGTGCCACTACAGAGATTTTATCTCCTTTAATTATCACTGACTTGTTAATTGCGAAAAAAATCAGAGCTGAATCTATTGAAGGTTTTGAAATTTACACCGACCAGCTCAAAAGCCTAAGTCAATTAGTTGCTAGCCAGAGTGGCCAGATCAGTTCTGAAAGTGCTCAGTCCACCCAAGGCCTGCTGGGTCAACTTAGCTTTAATTCTGAGACGGGCAGCTTGGAAATTCAAGGTGATACCAAAATTTTAGGCGGTCTGGCTATTTTAGGCCCCGCCTCATTTGATGATCAAACAATTTTTTCGAAGTTAGCTCAATTTTTAGGCAAGGTAATTTTTGAAGGCGAAGTCTTTGTTAAAGGCAAAATTACTTTCAGTCGTGACACGGCTGGAGTGGCCATAATTACTTCTGGGTCAGATGAAGTTTCGATAATTTTTGATAAAGAGTACGATGTCATTCCAGTAGTGACGGTGGGAATTAGTTTTGATGAAGACAGCGCGGAGCCAGAACTAATTGTGACCCCGGCCGCGAGTCGAGCTCAGCAGGTGCTAGATGCTAATGTTAAATATTTGATTCTGAACAAAACCAAAAAAGGTTTCACAATTAAGCTAAATAGACCAGCCACCACAAACATCAGCTTTAACTGGATGGCCTTGGCCGTGAGTGATATCAAGACTACCCAGAGCGAAAAAGCCGTTTTAGGCGCTGAGGCGACTCCAGTGCCACAGCCCACACCCGTTCCATCTCTAACTCCAACTCCTTCGCCCGCCCTGTTGCCATCTCCCACCATTGTTCCTACCAATCCACCTGATCAATTAGAGCCAACCCCACCTAGTAGCGAATTAGTACCATAGTTACAATCTTATGATAAGATCAATAAAATGCTAAAAAAACTCACCGAAATCTTCAGCCCTAAAAATCTCTTTAAAGGCTTAATTTTTATTTGTTTAGTTGCGGCTGTGGCAGCAGCTGGGTATTTTTATTGGCAGAATCGAAAACTGACTGCCGCAGCTAGAGAAATTGGCCAGGTAACAGCTCAAGTAGGTAAATTATTTGAATTACCAGATGAACAGCCGACATTGGCTACGGTGACCGAAAAAGAAAAACTTCAGGCTCAGGAATTTTTTCAGAAAAGCGAAAATGGTGATAAAGTTCTAATTTTCCCTAATGCAAAAAAAGCGATTTTGTACCGGCCATCGACAAATAAAATCATCGAAGTCTCACCATTTATTACTACTGGAGCAGACACAGATCAGTCAGCAGCTAGTGCCGCGCCGATTGCCTCAGCCTCTGCCACATTACTTAATGGCAGCGCTGTTTTGGGGATTACCAACCAAGTTGAAGCTAGCCTGAAGCAGAAATTTTCTAGCCTTCAAATTACCGCTAAGGCTTCTGCCAAAAAAACCGACTATTCTCAATCATTAGTGGTAGATTTATCTGGTCAACGCCAAGCCTTAGCCCAACAAATTGCCGCAGAACTCAATGGTGAGGTTGGAGTCTTACCAGCAGAGGAAACCAAGCCAAATACAGACATTTTGATTATTGTGGCTAAATAAGTTTAAATTTAGTTAGTTTTTTCAGGCAGGCGGGAGCTGGTTAAGCGATTCTTTTTGGATTAAGAAAACTAAGGTTCGTATATTATAATTGGTTTGTTGGTTAGTCAGCTCTCAAGCGTAAACGACCAAGCGATATTATTATTTAGGGAGAGGTCGCATAGTGGCCTAGTGCAGCGGTTTACTAAACCGCCGTATCGCAAGATACCCAGGGTTCGAATCCCTGCCTCTCCGCCAATGTGTACGAATGGCTGCAAGAGCCTCTGATTGTGCCTTAGTAGCGGGCTTTTTGTTCAGTTCTAACCTTTGGTATTCCTTTTGGAGAGCAGGTGCTTCATTTTTGATGGGTATAAACCACTTCATCGGTTCTATGGTAAGGGTTCCAGCCTTAATTTGCGGATTAATTCCAAATGCCATCAAGATATTCTTCTTCAGTTCTAACCCTCCGTTGAAGAAGGCATCATCGGCATAGGTGGCAAAGTTAAATGTCCTCTCGGTTAGCTCGAGCCACTTCTCGGCGCGCTCCTCTGTATGGCGCAGTTTTCCTTTGAGGTCGGTAATTTTCATCTGGAGTTCGTTCCTTTGTTTGAGGAACATGTCGTCATCGATTAAATCTCGATAACGCATCTTGGTGAGGTTATCCAGCTCTGCCTGGTTAGTAAGTAAGGTTTTGCACTGATTCTCGTGGATGGTAGTCCGGTCCTGGATCTCTCGGTCGTTATTATCATTAAGCACCTCTAGCGCCCACGTTCTAAAGTCTGGGATAAGGGCAATGCTGTTAAGCTCTTGCTCGATTTGTCTCTCCAGCTTGTCTAGTGGGACCACTTTCCTTTGGGTGCAGTTAATGGTCGTTTTCTTCCTGGTACAGTGGTAATAGGTATATTCTTCGATCTTGCTGGTTTTCTTGATGAACTTCCTTTTGGTTTCGGCGGTATAGAGGCAGCCACACTCACCGCAGCGGATAAAGCCGGTAAAGGCGAAGGTGTGTTTCTTGGGTCTGGGTTTACCTTTCTTGCCCATCAGGAACTGGACTCGGTCAAATTCCTCCAAAGTAATCATTGGTTCGTGTTTGCCTTCAAATTGCCGGTCCTTGCTCATAATAATGCCGGTGTAGAAAACATTGTTGAAGATTTTGTAGATGCCACTTCGCGAGAGTGGGTTTCCGCCTAGTCGTTTTGATTTCCTGGTTAAGTAGCCCCATTCTTCGTTAGCTACCTTAAGGATTTGGGGTGGCGTATAAACGCCAGTGAGCATCATCTGCCACATCTTGGCAATCAAAGGGAAGCGTAGGGGATCTTTGATGATGGTGTTCTCGACTCGGTCATTGAGATATCCGGCTGGAGGCAGATTGGGTAACCATCCATGATTGAGTTTTGTCTCCAGTCCGCGCTTGACGTTCTTGCTCAGGTCCAGGATGTATTGATTGGAGCTAGCCGCTTCCACACTGAAGATAATCACGTTATCGCCTGGCAAATATTGCCGGTCATAGGTCTGGATGGACTTGAGCACATTTTGTTGGAGGAGCCAGCTGACTCGGCCACTATCAATAGGATTCCTGGATAAGCGGTTTATTTGCCAACAAAGTAGGCCATCAGCTTCACCATTCTCGATTCGACCCATTACCTCTTCAAAGACTGGTCGATTCCCTGGTTTCTTGGCTGACTTGGCTTCGGTGTAAGTTTTAACGATTTGAAGATCTTGATCACGGGCTAATTCTCTTAGCTTCGTGACTTGGCTTTCAATCGACTGAACTTGGCGGTCCTCACTATCAGAGGACTTACGTGCGTAGAGAAAATAGCGGACTGCTTTTCTGTTACTGGTTATCATATTCTGGTCTGTATCTGCCAACATCATAAATCAAACAGGTACTAATATCTAGGCTAATAGATGTGTTATAGTCATCATTTGCTTTCATCATAGTTTTGGTATGGCAACATTGGAGGAATATCAGCCTTAGTCTTCTTTTTTCTGGTATATTGCTCCGGAAAATGGTTGTATTTTCTTCTGTCTTCAGGTGGTTCTATTTTTCTGACAGCTTCATACAGAGCCTTTGCAAAGGCACGGCTCTCTTCGGTATGCCTTTGTCTGAAATATTGGGATTCCTCATGGATAAAGTAACCAATTTGTTTATCCCTCCGTTTTCTCCAGTGGAATTTACTGCTCCAGCGCTCGAGTGTTCTTTTTGCAGGGACAGCCTGGAAATGCCCGAAAACCGTCCCTATCTTGGCTCTATTTTGGTGTATTCCTACCGACATCTTTCGCCACAGCTCTTTGAGATTTTTCGATTCACAGTAAAGGAGCAAGGCGGCATACTGTAAATCCGTTTCTTCTGGTAGTTTTGGGACCAAAGCACAAAGGTCATCTTTCATGAGTGGTCCTCCCTTTCTTCAAAATATGCCTGAACTTTGCTGTTGAAGACCGCTCCTGGCTTTTCAACCGTGGGATCCTGCTTAATCTCGCTAACAAACTGGTAGAACTTGTCTGGTGGCAAACCTTTATAGAGTGCTGTGAGGTAGGTTAGTTTGAAGGCCATGGGGTTGTAGTGTTCGAGTTTGTCCCAAGCATCAAGAGCGGCCAACTCGCCTTCATTGCTTGGCTGAAAGGTTTTGGGGTTCACCCAACCCTTCCCCTCTTTATTGGGTTCTGTTTTTGGGGAATTGGTTTTGTCTTGTTTATTTTCCGTTTCGCTTATATTCTCTTCGCTTCTCTTTATTTCTTTTTCTTTACTTTCGCTTATATTCGCTTGGGGAGACGAGTTGTTACCAGTTTGTACACGCTCTGTATCCAAAGTGTGTCCAGATTCTTTACTGTACCTGGGTAAAGTGGAAGCTTTGAACCGATCTTTTTGAATATATTGGTGGTCAGTCCACTTCACAAATTCGATAAACCATTCATTATTCTCTTGCCAACGATAAATGAGCCCTTCGTTTTTAATAGCATCGAGGTAACTTTCCATTCTTTTGAGGGACCAGTGCTTCATCGGGACCACTAAGGCTCTGACTGATTCAGCGTCACCTTTAAGTCGTCCTTCGTCATCCGCGTGGGAAATCATCCAAGTAAAGAGAAGCTGGGCCGATTCTGGCAATTTGTTTACCTGCAAGGAAACCGAAATCTTGGCGTGTAACATTCTTCGTTTGGTCATATTAATTTTCTGTTTTGTTGCCAAGCATGGGTCTTGGCTGCCTTAACCCATGGCCAATTGTTTCCGACGCTCAAGTACTTGGTGGTACCGAGTAACGGTCATTGGCTTATAGACGATGCTCATCATTAGGACCAGCTTCTGGGCCTTGTCGTAGGCATCTTCAGGGCTTAACTCCTCATCAAAGTGCTTCTTGTAGAGCGCTTTGAATTTGGTGAGTTGGGCTTCGGTAAAAATCATAGTTATATGGCCGATGAGTAAATCCGGTTTTTGAGCATTTTTATGTTTTCAAAGAACGAACGGGCATCAAGCATTAACCGGCCCGCAAAATACTCCTGAGCTGTTTGTTCCAGCTCTGGAGTGCGCGCAAATGCAAACCCTATTTTTCTGGGATTGTCGCGGTTCAAAGTGAGAAGCTCGTAATGGAGAGTGGTAAGGGCTGAAGAAAGGCCGATGTCGTAATTGAGAAACTGGAGATTATCTTGGGAACCTGACGATATTTTGTTCATAGTATGTTCTGCTGACTAAAGTCTAGGCAAAACACACTGTCCATCTCAATAAACTTTGTGGTTGTTTATGTTTACTTGTGGAGACAAGGAGTAATAATTGTCTGGTAAGAAGAGGTGGATTTTGGTAAACTTAGCAGGAACTATGAACAAACAACTCGAGCGAATAAAGCAGATTGTGAGCTTATTTCCTGATTCACCCATGAGTCGAGATTTCCTCGTAAGATTAAAGGAGGACGAGTTATTAACGAGAGACGAAAACCCCTATTCGCACTTTTGTGTTTATTTTGCCGCCTTTGATCCTGGTTCTAAAAAAGTGTTTATTGGTCATCACAAAAAGTCGGGGTTGTGGCTATTTAATGGAGGACATATTGATAAGGGAGAGACTCCAGAAGAATCATTAGAGCGCGAAATTGGAGAGGAATGGGGTGTGAAGGTATCCCTTGAGAATATTGGAGAGCCAAAGCTATTAACGATTACTCCGATCAATAATCCAACAAAACAAAAATGTACAAAACATTTTGATATTTGGTATTTTGTTCCACTATCACAAAGTGAATTTACCCCCGATCAATCGTTACTGGATACTGAATTTCATACTACTGGCTGGAAAAGCATTGATGAAGCTAAGGCCTTAATAACAGATCCTAACACCCTTACGGCAGTCAATAAATTTGAAACTTTATTTAATAACAAATAACAATGCCACCAAAGACTTTTTATATCGGGATAAAAGGATTAATAGTTAAGGATAACAAGGTTTTGGTTCTTAAAAACACCGACCAATCTGGGAAATATTATTGGGATATTCCTGGCGGTAGGATGGGAGAAGGAGAAGAAATTCAACAAACCTTAATCCGAGAACTAAAGGAGGAAGTCCCAACAATAAAAGATGTGCGTGTTCTTGATTTTGTACATGTTTATAAACTTCCCCATAATCTTAAAGACGGCAATGGACTAATGCTCCTTTTCTATAAAGTTGAGGCGATAATCGATAAGGTCGAGATAAGCGATGAACATGTAGATTATCGTTGGGTTGGAGAAAATGATCTTGAAAGCTTAAATAGTGACGAAGCATATATCAGCGAGGGTTATAAAAAAGCCATTGAATTGGCTTTGGGGAAATAAAATATGACAACTACGGACCAAAAAGTTCACTGGAATGAAATACACAGCAAGGGATCAATGTTAAAATATGCGAATAATCCTACTAAATTTGCACAAGAAGTAGTTGATTCATTCCCTCCCAATAGTAAAGTTTTGGAACTTGGTTGTGGTTCAGGCAACGATTCTGTCTTTTTTGCACAAAAAGGCCATCCAACGGTTGGCTCAGATTTTTCTGATGTTGCCGTAAAACAAAATGCCAGTAAATATAAGGATGAAAGTAACTTAAAGTTCCAAGTTGTGGACATGACCCAACCATTTCCTTTTGGGAATGCCACTTTTGACGTTGTTTACGCAAGATTATCTCTCCATTATTTTGAGGATTTAGTAACAAAAAAGGTATTTAACGAGATTTATCGAGTTCTCAAACCAGGAGGGTTAATCTGCTTTGTTTGTAAATCTGTAGAGGATCCACTATATGGGCAGGGAGAAGAAATCGAAAAAGACATGTTTTTGAGAGAGGGCCATGTAAGACACTTCTTTAGCGAGGACTATGCGAGAGAATGTCTTGGTGCTGAGTTTACTCTGGAAAAAATTGAATCTGGAAAAGAGATATTTTATGGCGATGAATCTGGCTTTGTAAAAGTAATTGCCAAGAAAGCCTATGCATCTAATTAAATTTATTATCTTTGGCATCGTTCTTGTTTATACGGCTTTATGGTCACAAGCCAATCTTTTTTGGAGTGGTCTTGGTCAAAAAAAGTCTCCAATTACTATTATCCAGAATGATGATTTACGAAAGCTTATCCTTAATAAAACAGGGATAGATATCGAATCGATCAAAATCCTGGAGTCCGATAAACCTTTCGGAATGATGGTAGGCATACCCACCAAACCACAACTAATTCTCTCAAGGAAACTTTATGACACATTTACCCCAGATGAAATGGAATATGTGGTGTTGCACGAGGCTGGTCATTATAAGCTTTGGCACACCATTACAGAATTGACGGCAGGATTAATCTTGCTTGCAGTTGGGATTTTGATTCTTAGGAAAGTAACCGCATTACCTTTGTCTTTACCAATGGCCTTATTGATGGGCGTGGTGTTTGGAATTCTGCTGATTCGTGTGGGGCGTTTGAATGAGTATCAGGCAGACAGTTATTCCCTGAAGCATATGACTAATCCCCAGGGAATGATAACTGCGACTAACAAATTTAGAGCGTTTTACGAAGATAGCTATCCAAAAAGCAAAGTTATTCAGTCGCTCTTTTACAGAGGTAATCCCTACGACAATAGAATAAAAATGGCTCAGGCAGAAATTTCAGCAAGGAAAAATTAAAAGGGAAGCAAGTCAGAAGAGTTAACTTTTAAAGCCTTGGCGATTTTGTAGAGAGTTCTGACAGTAGGATTACGTCCACCGCGTTCAATTAAGCCAATATAAGTCCGGTCCATAGAAATCTTTGCCGCCAACTCTTCTTGGGTAATGCCCTTGCTTTTCCTGGTTTGCTGCAGTTTTTGGCCGAATTTTTCTAAGATGTGTTTGTGAGTGATAGGTTTTCCCATTGCTATTATCCTAGGGACTCCTTGTCTTCTTTACCTCCGACTCCTTGTCATCATTTGTGTTAGACTTAGCCTGGTGATGGGACGTGTTTCGATTTGACATCTTGAGGCAAAGGAAGCTAACATCTCGACACATTATTAGTTAGCTCGCTTAGGAGGATAAAAATATGACAATGAAAATGACTCAAAACAAACCCCTGGTTATCACCCTTGTTCTTTTAGTTGTGGCAGGTTCTGCCTTCTGGCTTATTCGTCCGAAGATTCAGTCGGTTAGAGTTCAACAGGCTCAGGACCAAAAGCTCCAACAAATCAAAGAACTCACTCAAACGGCTGACACGAATCCCAAATATCGTGAACATAATTCTCAGGTTAGTCGTGAATTGTCAGATAAGCTCTGCTCCCTGACCGCTCGAAGCCCTGAAGAGCGGGAGAAAGCGGTGACTGCCGTTCGTGATTTCCTGGAAATGCCAACTGTTGTGGTGAAGTACGAATGTAATGATGCCTTTTATAACCTGGAAGAGGACCGGCTTATTCCTGCCAAGAGTGAAACCTACTCGGTCGATTCCACCTATTTTGTTGTAAATTCTGTAACAAACCATATCATTCAGGTTGATGAAACTCCTGGGACATGGGGATATAAAACTGACGGCTCACGCTGGTTCAGCGATCAAAAGCAATACGACCACAGTGGTAAATATAGCCAAGCCGAGATTGAACAATTGGGTCGTAACTTTATTGCTAAGCATTCAGTGGCTTTGGGAAACATTGATCTCTCGAAATTAATCTTGGAGACTGGCAAGAAGGATGGTGGAAACGGTAGGGTAAATTATTTCCTCATTTGGAAGGGAGAAGCCAGAACTGTCCAACTAGATCCACCTACCGAAACTTGTAGCGAAGACTTAGACAAGAACGCTCCTGGCTTATATCGCAACGACAACGGTGTTCCCTGCATCAAGGTCTATGAGAACAAAGAACAACCCAGCTTAAGTGTCGCCTTTACCAACGGTGGCCAGCTCATCAACTTCTCCAACGAGCTTGAAGGACCCATCGCCAGAGCTCGGATGCGCTAAGGCTTCTATGAACACACTCAAACGTTTTATTCTCCATTATTTTGTGGTGCTGATTGAACTCCAGGTGAAGCTACTCAAGACCTTGGCCCACACCGGCTCACAACGTCCTCAACGAGCCGTTTGAAGCTAAATAACGGTGAACTATGCCACTCCAGACACAATTGGGCCACACAAGCCGACACGCGGGGACACGGACTGGAATTAGTACATCCAATTGAGAGCCTTGAGAGATTTTTGTAAATATTCGTCTTCCCTGATTCCGCAATATAAATCTTCAAAGATCAAACACTTTCCGTAGAAGATTGCCCTCTCCCATAATTGCACTCTAACTTCTGGAGTAGTGTCATATTTTGACAGGACCATATCGAGTATCTTTGGACCTACGTCTCGATAAATGCGTGCAAAATCGCAACTTGGGTCAGCTAGGGCAACACCTCCCCAATCAATAATCCCAGTAACTTTTCCATCTGCTACGAGAATATGCTCAATTCCAAGGTCGTTATGGCAGAGGACCTTGTCTTTAGTTTGGTTTTGTGGTTTTGAATTAAAAAAGTCCTCGATAAATGTATAGTGCTTCTCTGGGATTAGATGCTTAGTTTTTTCGTAAAATAGGAAACTATGCTCTTGCCAGTCGGAAAATGACTTGTCCTCAACCAGAATGTTTAGGCTGCTGAGCTTGTTTTGAGGGATTGAGTGGAGTTGGTTAAGGAAATTGCCGATCTGCTCTGCAAATATATCCCATGAAGAAAAATTGGCGAGTTTGTGAATTAGAGGATCTCCTTGCAGTTTTTGATACCCGACGAAAGAATGATCTGTTGGCAGATACTCAAATTCTGGATATGGTAGCGTGCTATATGCTTTGAGAAGCGGTTGCAGTGTGATTTCTTGAGATAGTTGGATCCTGTTAGCAGGTCCCTTGGGGAAGCGGAAGATTAAATGATTGTTCACCTCATAAGCCACATTTCCCGTACCTTCGCCTATTTTTATGATTTTGCTAACTTTTAGGTCGGGAAAATTCTTGAGAATTAGTGAGGTAGCAGTGTTTTGGTCCATGTGAGCAGTTTATCATTAACAGTGAACTGCCATCCAAGGCATGAAAGCGCCGTACAAGCCAACACGCGGGGTTAGAAATCACTTTTTAGGAGTTTTCTCGTTGGAGTCAACACTATTACTGCGTGTGATTTAATTTTTTCAGGACTTAGTTCGTCCACGTCGCCGAATTTTTCACTTAAAGTGCCTTCTTCGTTAAGTGTGACAATATACTGAAACCTCATTTTTGTCTTAAGATCCTCTAGGTATTGATACAGTGAAACAAAATGTGCCTTGTCCATGCCATCAAAAATGCCATCATGCACCACAAACCTTGGCCCAGGAAGACTTTTTTGTATTGAGTTTACTAAAACTGCTAAGTCGAAAACCAATGTCCTTCCTTGATTTTTACCTTTTGAATACATTGCAGGAAAGGTGATATCAATATTCATAACCGCATCAGTATTGGGCTTTATATCAATTGAGAACATCGAAGCGTCCTTGGTGTCTGGGTATATGGCGTTATAAACCATTCGGAATACTGTTCTAAACTCAGAAACAGAATCCGTATTCTTTTCAATAAAGTCATACATTGATTTTTCAATCTTTGCAGCTTCAATTTTTAGGTCTGCCTTTTCCTTTTGTAAGTCGTTATACAACCTAACCTTGCCCGTCAATTCTCCTTGTTCATCCTTTTTCCTACTAAGATGCAAGTACGCGTCTGAGAGATCGCTAATTGCCTCCTTATTTGATAAGAATGAAAATAGCTTAGCTCTATCTGTTTCCAGTTGCGAAATCTTGATCTCTCTGTCTTTAATTTGTTTGGCAAGTGACTCTACCTCAGAGCTAATAAAGTCTTTCCTTGAATTAACCAGGTTTTTTCTAAATTGAATGGCTTGTTCAAGGGTTGCGGAAACCTTATCCGCAAGGAGTTGGTTAAACTCTTCATAGACCCTTTTTACTTTTGCTATGTCAATATCAACATCCAACTTTAAGCTGTCCTGATATGCATCTATCTTCTTTCTGTCTGAAAAGTTTAGAAACCACAATTCTTTGATTTGCGCAGTTAGTATATTGGCTTGCTTCTCAGCATCTTCATACTGAGTAGACAGCTTAAACTGGGAGATAGTGTTTTCGATATCTTTAACTTCTTGGCCTAGTTTGTCGACTTGATTGGATGCTTCAGAAATATCTTTGAGTCCATAAGTTTCCTCTACAAGCTGTTTCACCTCTATTATTGCCTTATTGCGCCTTTTTAGATTCCACTGTATGTCAAAGTTTTTATATGCTAGGGTGTTGTCCAATCCCATTAAGAAGAAGAGATATTGATTTAACTCAGCAACACTTAGTTCATCAATATATTTAACTGGCTCTGTGAACTTTGCTTTCTTTTGACTTTGAACTTTGAGGTAGAAGTTGATTAACTTTCTCCACCATTTGTCGGAGTAAATTCCAGGGTAGTCTCCCTTTTTAAACACAAGGTCTGTAAGAATCGAGCACAATTCTTTTCTCGAGTATTCTTTTATCGAATCAGCAGTGCCAAAAAATACGGCGTTTGGGGTCTCAACGCTTCTTTTTATGATGTAGTTTGTGTCATTTACCTCAAACTCTAAGACAATAAGGTGGCCTGTTAAGATATCTTTTGCTGAAAACAGTCTTGGATTGTGGTTTTGTGTGTAAGAAGAGAGAAGACAAAAGTCGACAAGATCAAGTAAGGTAGATTTACCTATCCCATTCAGTGACTCTTTGGGGTCAGAGGTTGCATTTTTCTCGCCAAAAATAAAGTTTATGCCATCACGAAATTCAACTATTTCAAACAATCCTGCTGGTTCGGCATACAATTTTTTTAATAACATATTATTCTAGATAAATCCTATGTTCCCTGACAGTAATTATCTTACCTAACCATAATACCGTAAGAACATTATGATACTGATTTAAACCTATTCCAATTTTATTTTTGAATAATTGAAAAAGCTTCTCGATATTTTCACTGCCATTCTTCTTGAGATAGGTTATAACCTCAGCTCCAATAACGAGAGAACTTTTCTGTATGTCTTCGTGTTTTGTTGGTATGATCATTTTATTCTTTCTCAAAAATTGAACAGTCTTCAAAGTATAAAAGCACAAAAGCCCTTACCACCGCCGCAAAGGTTGAATTTCTCTCCTTTTTCTTGGGTGTAAAAAAGCTGAACAGTTTATCTAGTATCTCAATACTTGTTTGGCTATTCCTTTTAAACTCGTTATATTTCTGTAATATGTGCAGTTGTATATCCCCTTGGATAGTTGGGTCCAAGGCTTGTAACCTATTTTCAATCAATTTTGTCTTGGTATAAGCAGAGGTGAAATATTTCTCGACTTCAAGCCGTTCCTTTTCGACAGTGAAATTTAGTTTGATTTTAGCCTTAACTTGCATTTGTCTATCGTCAGCTGGAGTGATTGTTGGTGTTTGCGGTAGCTGGGAAATCACATAGTCAAAAACCTCATCGACTGCAGTGTTCTCATCTTCTTCACTAGTACCGTAATTGTTGTATTCATTAATTACTTGAGCTTGTTTTTCGACATGTGTCTCTCCGTTGTTAATGACCCCTATGTTTAGCTGGTTTACGGCAATATCGGCTTCCAAATCAAACAGTCCACGAATTACACTCTCCTCTAGACCCATTACCTTTTCAACTAACTGCTCAACGCCCCAATGCTCTTTAACAACACCATCGCCGTTTTGATTTAGTTCGGCAATCTTCTGGTGCGGATTTCCCATCAGGTTTTCTTTTGTAATGAAAGCCCACTTGGTAAAACCAAATTTATCTTTCCAATTTGCTATGAACTTTTCATAGTCGCCGACTTCTTCAGACTGATTTGGAGTGGGGTTGGAAATCTTCTTTCTGGTTGTTTCATTATCGTATTTAGCTGATTCTGGAGCATAAACTGCAAAAAATGCTTTTTCGTTTATGCTGTAACCATCGTTCCCCAGATCATGATTCATTTTTGGAGTCTGAAGGTCTGGATAGATTTTTATCAAAATATCCCACACCAATTGTTGGAACTCCTTACCGTTAAGCCGAAATATTCTGTCTCTGATTTGTTGGTTGATCGCATGAGTACTCATATATTTACCGTCTACCTAATCATAGCAACTTTAACAATTTTTTCCCAGAGTAATTGGAGCAAAATTTGGTCGTAAATCAGGGATATAGATATAGCCTGGATAGTTCTGTATAATCTCTCTAACGTTGTTCACAACGTTCCGCCACAAACTTATCTAACTATTTGTTTGTGTTCTCGGTTTCTTTGATCAGGTCAATTAACAGTGAGGCGATAAAATCGTTAAACTTTTCAAGTTTTTCAGTAATTTCACCAGTCTCAAGTTTTCCGAAATGTTTTGGTTTTAGAAACTTAACATCTCTCTTAAGTTCTGTAGAGATTGCGGCCACTATCACCTCCCATTTGTCGTGATCTTTTTGCGCCAGTTTTGCTAGTGCAGTGAGGATATAGTTTCTGCCAATATCACTTAAATTTGGTGGATATGACGGAAAAAATTGCTCATAGATAATGGAGGTTGAGGCTTTTCCTTCAGCCACTAGGTCAATGAAAGATGTTGCCATGTCTTCAGACTGAACAACAGCAAAATTCATCGTTCCAATATTATGAGCATCGCACAAATTGTAATTCCTTGACCCAGTGGTTTTCATCATTCCACTATTAAATAATTTTGCTAATTCTGGCTTTGCTTTAGTCTGTAAGTATTCTTTGGCATCTTTATCGTTGAATCCGTCTTTGAGAATATATGAGGATATTAAGTCAGCATCTACCCAGGGGCCGTCAGCCTCACCCAACGCCTCGCGGATTAATAGTCCTCCGAAAGCAGAGCTCCCAACCGCAATTAGTCCCAGTAAAATTGGACTTTTCGGATCATCATTAATACTTTCTTGAATTAATTTTAAACGATTTGCAATTTCTGGATGAGTCAGGAGTCGAATAGCTGAAACAAATCTCTCTTCTTTCAGATCTAGAATAGTGAATCTTTCAGTACTTTCTTGATTTGAGGCAGCTTCTATTTTGGCTTGAATTTCTCTGCAGAGACCCTGCAAATTTGGCACTAAGCCGTCCTTAATATATTTGTAAATAGCCTCGTTGGAACTATGTAAATCTCCTTTTACTGCCTCATTTTGAGATCTTACATTTTCTAGTAAACTAGCAATATCAGAAACAGCATCTTCTTGAGGCATACCAAATCATATAGAAACAAGTATGTAAGGTCAACTCAGAAGTAGTCGAAACTTTTAAATTTATTCAAACTTCAAATTATGGTTGTGTTCAGATTGAATAAAAGTTATTTCTTTTGCTATAGGCCTAGTCTGTTGGAGCTAATAAAGTTCCAGCTTCCTCCCAGCCACTCCGCACAAGTATTTTTTTTAAACTTTCTGACTGGAGAGATGATGGTTTTTACCGATTTTTGCATCATAAACAATCACACAGTGTTCTGGCTCAGATAAATCTCCCTGGTGCTTGATTTGTTCGAATTGATCAATTGGTTGCAGAAACCAGATCTTTTCCCCATTGGGACTGCGCATTACTTTAGTGATCTTTAAAGGAAGTTCGGAAAATTCTAACATTGTGATATTTTCTTTAGGGATGCCGGTTGCATCAACTGATGTGAAGCCATTATTTTCTAAATATCTTTGAACCTGGAACTGATCAAGAGCTAACTTAAATGCTTCTCTGTCATGATCTGGTTCATAAAAATATCCACTTTGAACAGTTTTTGGATGATATGATTCTGATTGAGCCCAACCAGATCCAAATAATTCAAATAAATTATTTTTCCCCGGACTAAAAAGCCATTTAGTTCCCCAATAAAATTCCAAGAATACTTTTTTGTGCTTCTGCCAATCTGACCAGTTCCTAGCTTTCGCCTCAACAGGATCGTTGATTGAAGTTGTGGTGGTAATGTGAGTGGCGCCAGCATCCATCCATTCAACATAGTTGTTGACAGCCTGGCGCATACTCAAATCCGCCAGTCTAACTCTCCCCATCAACATAAAATCATTCAATGTTCGACCGTATTTAGTTAAAAAGTGTTTGAGGATTGGCAATTTATCTCTAAAAAGACCCACATTACCCATGGCGAACCACCCGTTACCAAATCTAGCTGCTCTCTCTATGGCTGCACCATTTTGATATGAACCAGAAAGTCCTCCTACCCCGATGGGCACACGATGTTTAGTGCCGGGATGAATTCCCATATTATGATAAATTTCATCTCCTTGCCCAAGGCTTAAGTTAACTGGTTTACCAGTTAACATCATCTCTAAGGCTGGTATTTGGTCATCAGTAAACCTACCTCTCCTTTCAAAGAAGCCTTCTCCACGATGAGCTAGAGTTTCTTGTTGACTATTTCCAGCTCCAAGTCCCAGCACCAATCTGCCGTTACTTTGGTTTGCTAAATCAGCTGTTTGCCTAGCTAGTTGAGCAGTGTGATAGTAGTGACTGACTAAAACAGTAGTAAATAACTGATTATGTTCAGTGACATTTGCCAACATATTTAAGAGGTAAAAAGGATCTGGAAATGAGACTTCATTGTTACCACCATATCTAGTTTGGCCTTCGTCTAGGTGACTATTATCAGTTAAAGCTTTTTCTAACACGCTATGATGATAAACTGCCCAGTAAAACCATGGAAAATCAAACATGGTGTCGCCAGCTATCATTTGTTCCAGGGGAGATAATGTTGCTCCAGCTTCTCTTATTGAAGAGACATTTTTAGATGGCACAACCAAACCAACCTTAGGAGGTTCTTTAGGCAAAGGTTGATTTTCGAACATGCTAAATGATAGTTAATATTACTTATTATATCAAAATATATTTATTTGATTTTTTTTGTTGAGTAAACTAAAAATTCAAACTTTGCGCCTGCCTATTTGCAAATAAAAATAGCCCATAGAAATGCGGATTGTTTTTTTTAAGGACTGGGCAGAAATTGGGTTTGGATTTGCCATTTAGTTGCAAATTTTAGTTCCTTTTGAGGTGGCGCTTAGCCATCTGTTAAAATCATCGTATGTCTTCATCTTCAATTCTGCATCAGCAGATTTTAAATTTTTATAAAATTTCTGAGAAATTAAAATCAACTCTGAGGCATAGTTGGTTGAGTGACAAAAACAGGCAAGAAAGTGTGGCGGAACATACTTGGATGATGGGGCTGTTGGCAATAATCCTGATTCCAAAAATGAAAACGAAATTAAATGCCCAAAAAGTTTTAATAATGGTTTTAATTCACGATTTAGCTGAGGCCGTAACCTAAGATATTCCTGTTTGGGAAGGGGAGGCAAATAAAACTAAAAAAGTCGCTCAAGAACGAAGCGCAATTAATAAAATTTTCAAAAATCTTGATAGTCAAACTAGCCAGCAATTTTTAAAAATTTGGGAAGAATATGAAGATCGGAAAACTCCAGAAGCTTTGTTTGTTAAAGCCTTAGATACTTTGGATGTGATCACCCAACATAATTTGGCCAGTTTAGAGACATGGGATAATAATGATTATTTTTGGCAGTTATCTCCGTTACAAGATAAGTTCTTTGATTTTGATCCTTTTTTGAGAAATGTTAAAACTGAAATTGATAAGTGGTCAATTGACAAGGTCAAAAAAGCAAATCAGCTTAGTAAGCTAGATCGGTCCGCCTTACAAAAATCCTTGCAAAACAAATCATCTAATTCTAAAAGTTAGACCCAAAGTAGCTATCTAGGAATTTGGCACAGGCTAAAATCAATTGAAACTTGCTCACACTTAGCATTTAATTTGCCTCTAGTTCTTGCCACATTATTAGTTTGCCACCAAGTGTTCTGAAAGATAGTTTCTGGAATTTGGCCACTAGTCAGGTAAATATCAGAATTAGGGCACTTAGTTTTAGCTTCAGATCTTTGGAATGTATGGCACTGTTTGTAGATTAATTCAATGTCACTTGCTGTGGCAATAATTGGTTTGCCTGGCAGGCTTTCATAGTGATGAACATAAGCTTGGTTTGCTCCAAAATTATCTTTAATTACGCCAGCTTGGTTGATCAAAGCAAAAACTACGACAGAAATAAAAACTAGCATGGGTTTTTTAATCCAAGATTTACCAGCTAAAATCATTAGGATAATTAAAAACGAAACAGCCGCAGAAAATAATTGTCTAATATGGAAAATATGATTTTGAAACCAAACTGAGTAAACTAGAAATATTGAATAGCTGAGTAAGGTTAAAAGAAAGCTTAAATAAATAAACAGCAATTCAGTTGACTGTGCTTCAGCCCACTGCCAGATTTTTCGCCAGTTAAGCCAGGCAAGAACTCCAAGAATCCCGCCCAAAGCTACTCCAAAAAAACTTAGCCAAATTCCTAGTTCTATCCAAAGACTGCCTAGTTGGGCATAACCTTCAAAATAGGGCAAAAATAAGCCAGTTAGAAATGAGCCCAATCCCAGTCCCCAGTCTGCCCAGACAGGAGTCTTGATCCAATATAAATAACTGGCGTTGATGTCAGTTTCCTTGACCAAAAACTTTGAAACTACGAAAAAGATTGGTAAGGTCGCGGCTATAAAATGAATTATTGAGGCTTTAATTTCGGCCTTAAGATTAGTTGACTTTGCATTTTTAAAAATAAGCACGCTAATATATGTCGCCCATTTTATGAATACAAATAGCGCCCCACCGTAAACAAAAAATAAGAGTAACCAATCTAAGACGAGCGAAATTGTTTTTTTATGATTTAAAAGCGCTAGAATTGAGAATAAGCCAATTAAAAACGCAAAGCCATACATGCGCAGTTGATACGAAAAGTGCCAGATGTAGGCAGAGCTGACCCAGAGACTCAGGCCGATTAATTTTTCTGTAGTTCCCTTAAAAAACTTTTCCAGAATTTTCCAAACTCCATAACAGCTTAGTAAGAAGACTCCAAACATCAAGATTCTCAGCGCCTCTACCTGAGGAAAAATTCCGTAAACTGTTTTCAGCAGTAAATATGACCCGTTAGGATGAATTGGCTCAACCGGTTTTAGGAGTAATTCAGAAAAGCTATTTTCAGCCAGGAAAAAAAGACTGTGGATTTCATCCCCAAATAAATGCTGTTGCCAAACTGATTTAAGGTGCAGCAAAATTCCAGAAACAATTAGCCCCAAGAAAACCACTGGAGCATGTTTAGAAATGAATTTTTCAGATGGCTGCATGGCCTGATTGTGATTGATTTTTAAGTTTATTGCAATCTTTATTGCAATCAAATATTAAGATCTTTTGTCTGGAAAAATCCTCAAAAAAGCTCTTCAAATTACTGCTTGTGATATTAATTTCACAAGACTAAAATATCCAAGTTCATACATAGTTATTACATACATTAATTAGGTAGTTATGAAGAATTTTTTCGCCTTAGCCGGTCAAAATCTAAAATCAGGCTTAACAGTTTCATTGGTCTCAATTCCACTATCTGTATCATTGGCAGTTGCCTCGCACGCTTCACCTGTTATGGGAATTGTGACGGCTGTTTATGCGGGTTTAATATCGGCGCTGTTTGGTGGGAGTAATTTTAATGTGGTCGGCCCAACTGGAGCATTGTCTGGAATTTTGGCCACTGTGGCAATTGCTTATGGGGTTGAGGTTTTGCCAACTTTGGCATTGATGTCTGGTGTGATTATGCTTTTAGCCTACGCATTAAAGTTAGAGCGATATTTGGTTTTTGTACCTGGAGGGGCAATTCATGGATTTACTTTGGGAGTGGCTTTTATTATCGGTCTAAATCAGCTGAATTTTGCTTTGGGTTTGTCGGGTCTGCCTGGCCATGAAAAATTTATTGAAAATGTTTTGGAATCACTCAAGCATCTTGGAGCAACTTCGCCAACAAATTTGGCAATTTTTAGTTTGGCATTGGTTGCTTTATTTGGATTTAAGAAGTTTGTGCCTAAGTTGCCGGGAGCAATTTTTGTGGCTCCACTTGGAATCGTACTTGGCTTGTTGTCAGCCAATAATTTGATTCCAGTGGCAATCAGAACATTGGAGAGCTTATATCCAACTATGAGTTTTTCATTGTTTTTACCTCACGGGGTAGTTTTTAATTTAAGTTTGGTTGGTCCGGCCCTGGCGATAGCTTTAGTGGCGATTTTGGAAACAATGTTATCTGCCAAAGTGGCTGATGGCATGACGAAAACTAAGTATCACAAGCAAAATGAAATGAGGGGTTTAGCTTTGGCTAATTTAGCCTCTGGAATTATGGGTGGCATCCCAGCCACTGCGGCTCTGGCTAGAACATCACTCAATGTCAAAACTGGTGCGACGGATAAACTCTCGGCCATGATTAGCAGCGTTAGCGTGGCAGTGATTTCACTTTTTTTGCTGGGGTATTTTAAATTTATTCCGCTAGCAGTCATTGCGGCAATTCTGGTTTATGTGGCCATCCAAATGGTTGAGGCGGAGCATTTTTTCCGAATGTTTAAGTATGATAAGAAAAATCTTTTAGTATCTCTCTTGGTAGCGGTGATTACGATTGTGGAAGATCCAATTGCCGGAATTTTGTTTGGAGTGGCCGCGGCTTCTTTGCTGCTTTTGGAAAAACTATCCCGAGGCCAATTTGATCTAGTGCTCAATGCCAATAAAAAAATGGTGGGGCGGATGAGCGGCGAGACTCTAGAGGCGATAGTTAAAAACTCTGATACGATCTTATATTCTTTCAAAGGTTTGCTTTGCTACATAAATAGTGAAGCGCACGTCCAGAGATTCCACGCTAGTCTGAATGGCCACAAACACGTAATTTTACGGCTCAGAAGCGTTTACTATATCGATCTTGATGGTGTCGAAGCTTTTGAGGAGATTGTTAACTTGATTGAAGGCCAAGGCAAAGATGTTTATTTGACTAGTGTTAATCCAATCGTTTCCGAAATGCTTTCAGAAAGCGCTTGCTATAAAAGACTTGTTGCCAATGGCCGTGTTTTTGGTAAGAGTGTCGATGTACTCAAGAGCTTGGGATTCAAACTTTAAGCCACCAGCGGAAATTTTTCCATCCGCCAAGCTAGTAGGCCACTGGTTAAATTAAAAACGTTTTTATAACCTAATTGCCTCATCGCTTCGACAGCGTAGACACTTCTCGATCCAGATAGGCAATAGACATAAATAGTGGCTAATTTATCTGTTAGCCTAGAATTTACCTTTTCAACAATTTCATCCACAGGCATATTGATGGCGCCAGCTATTTTACCTCTGGCGAATTCTCCTGGTGTCCTAACATCTAAAAGGACACATGACTCATTAATATCTAGGGCTTTTTTAACCAGTTCAGCCGAAACTTGGGGAACTAATGGTTCTTCAAAATTAAACATTTTAACCTTTAATTAAATAGACTTTGACAAAACTCGCTTTTAGTTCAGCTGCTTTTGTGGCCAGGGCAGCTGAATTCTCAGCTTCAGCTAAGGCCTTGAGTGATTCAAGATTTTGGCGAATTATCTGAACCTCGGAAGAATTATCTTCCTTCTCAACCAATTTTAAGGCTGAATCTACTTTGGGATAAACTGCTAAGAGTTGCTGCGAATTTTTTGCATCGGCAGCGGCGATAATTTCCTCCATGATATCGTGGAAATCAACTAGGGCGATGGCCAACATTGAAAAACCATTCCGCTTGAACATTTCTTGAAAAATTGGTCTAACTGCCTCTAATTCTTTATGTGTTTGAACTAAATCGCCAGTTTCAACTCCCGTCTTGGCATTGGCAATAATGCTCTGAACTGTTTGAAGATCAGAGTTTAGCTCTGAATCTTTTCGAAGGCTGTATGGCTGATACCCAGAATATTTTTGGTTGAAATCTGAATAGGCGATGGCCAGCAGATCGTACTGTTGTTTGGCTTCAGCTCGTTTCGATTGGCCAGTTAAAAATAAGGTTTGCTTGTAGAAGCCATTCATGTGATTAAAATCTTCTAAAAACTTCTTTTTGGTAATGGTGATGCTTATGACAGAACCAACTCCAACTAGGATCAGACTTAAACCAAGCAAGCTTGCTAAAGCTTTAGAATTAAGCTTGGAATTAGTTTTGGCACTTTGACTCAAGGTTTTAAACTTGAAAAGTTTATACAAACCACAAAATCCGGTTAGTCCAGTAGCTAGGGTAATCAGACTAACAAGATAGGCAATGGATTGCATTGATCCAGTCAGCCAGAAATATCCCAATACTAGAGCTACTGAGCCAATGACAACTCTAATAATTCTATCAACCAGGTTTTCATTTTGGCGAAGATTTGGGCAAGTAAAAGTCATAAATTGCTTTCTAATTAATTTTTGTGGCTAATGTCATGATGAGGCGGCTGATTTTTATTAAATCTGGAAATTTTAAACTATACCAAACAGTTTGACCAGTTTTGGCTGAAACAACTAAGCCAGCCTTCTTGAGTTTTGCCAAATGTTGCGAAACAGCTGATTGCGACAGGCCACAATTATTGACTAGTTCAGAAACATTTTTAGGTTTTTTTGCCAAGCATAAAATTAACTTAGCTCTAACTTCGTTACCGATCGCTGAATAGACATCAAAACTCATAACATATATTAGCATTTGCTAATATATTGTCAACTCAAACTTTAACCTTAGGGATAAATCTAAATTTTTGTCAAATTTACTCTTTTATCATGTCTTTGGTGTGCTCGTAAATGTATTCGCCCATCAGTTGATGACCATAATTAGTCAAGTGAACATCGTCCCACCATAAAAAGCCAGAATCTTGGTTGGATTTCAAATAGGAGTCTAAGTCTAAAAGCCTCGTGTTTTCAGTGGCGGCAACTTCTCTCATGATCCCATGTAGTGGCAAGAGGTATTTATATTCTGGGGAGTTTGGTTCAAGAATAAAAACGGTTGGAACATTTTTTAACTTATTAAGGTTAACTAGCTTAGTTAAATTATTTCGAAAAATCTCTGGATTACTATCGTTATTGGAAAGGTCCACTAGGACGAGTTTTGGATTTAGCTGGAATAACTTTGTCTCGTAAAAATTTACCAAAACTTCGGAGTCAACACCCTGGATAGCAGCATTGATGAATTGAAAATTTGGCTTTTCTGGGCTCGAAAGCTCGCTCTCATTATTGGCTAACCTTTCAACAACTGAAACAAATTTATCGGTTTCTGTTTGGGCGCCAGCCCCCCAGGTTTGAGATGAGCCAAGGAAAATGATGTTAGCTGCTTCGCCAGTGTTGACAGTCTTCATAATTTTTTGAATTTCAATTTCAGTCCAATCATTTTCTAAAGTTGAGTTGGAAAAGTTTAACTTGGGGATAAATTGATTTAAAGTTGAGTTTGGATTTGGGTAGACCGCAAT
>Ga0265292_1000861_pt1 | contig 32853 bp, 25 predicted proteins | sample Munlanlewell296A_FD_189080 | JGI IMG/M metagenome (GOLD analysis project Ga0265292, IMG submission 189080) | Leachate microbial communities from a municipal landfill in Southern Ontario, Canada - Leachate well 296A | ecosystem: Engineered > Solid waste > Landfill > Unclassified | place: Canada... | reverse complement strand
AGGGCTTTTATCCCATTACACGGTATTTATATTTTTATACTGTGCACCAGCCGGAAGGGACAATCAAAAAATTTCTTGATTGGGTTGTAAGTAAAGAAGGACAGAATGTTGCGAAAGCAAACGGGTATATTCCTCTCTACAGCATTGAATAGCAGTTATTATTGTAGGTCGCAGTGGCACCTCATTCTGCTACTTTAAAAATAAAAAGCGGCATCACTTTTTCGTGATACCGCTTTTTTGTAAAACAAAGCATTGCATCGTCTTACAATTGAGCGCCGCCTTCACGGCAACGGTCGATACCAAAACTTATTTCAGCAACATCATCTTCTTCACTTGGGAATAATTTCCTGTCTTCAAAGAGTAGAAATAAATGCCGGAGGAGAGGTGTGATGCATCGAATTTCACTTCAAATGATCCGGCAGTGCGGAATCCATTCACAAGCGTTGCCACTTCCTGGCCTACCATGGTAAACACTTTTAATGTAACATTGCCGGAGACCGGTAATGTGTAATTGATGGACGTTGAAGGATTAAATGGATTCGGGTAGTTTTGTTTGAGTGAATATTCTACCGGAGCAAGCTCGTTGTTTTTCGATTCTACACCTGTTGTATAGGTGGTGTTGTTGGGATCGTAATTGGTCCATGTTGCATCCCATTGTGCATTGCGGGCTTGTGAAGGATCGAACGCACCGCGGTAGCTGACAGTGGTGAAATAACCGCTATTTAATTGTACACTGCTGAAATCCGTACCAGCCGTAGCCGCTTCGGATCCGACGGTCGGACGGGGATCAGGATTCGTAGTATTAAAAACATCAACCAAAGCAAGAGCTGAAGATTGACGCGGTGCGGCGCCCTGATTGTTCCACCCCGATGTTCCAAAGAATGTGCCGAAGTTGAATCCGACACCGGCCGCAACGGAAGAAGTTGCCAAAACATTAGTGCGTGCCTGGAGGCTAACATTGCGGATCTGCAGATTTCCCTGGAGCGCATACGCTGCAGTTGAGTCGTTGCGCAACGAAAGACCCCAGGGGAATCCGAGCATTACGGAGTTATGAATGCTCAGCCGGGTATTGCGACGAATAACCGCTGCATATTGAAACTTGCTGCCAACAGGAAGCGCTGTGTTTGTATCCGCCTGCGGACCAACGAGTGTAACGTTAGAGAACACGGGGGAAGTCAACGGAGCGGTTGTTGTCGGTGTTCCATCGTTATCCGATTCGAAACCGTTTGTTTCACCAGCAACATCCCATATATTTTTGTCTTTTCTGGAAAATGCAAATTGAATGCGTCCGGAAAATCCGTAATCACTATCAAAGTCGTCATCAGTAGTTCCGATGGCAACAAGATATTTTGCGTCAACCGTGCCGCCAAAGAATTCAAACGCATCGTCGCCGGAATAGCTTACTTGAATATATTCAAGCTTCGTTCCGCGACCAACACCACCCAGCGTTAAGCCGTTAATCTCATTGTTCAGAGAAATAACGATACCAGGAAATTCGATACGAACATAACGAATCACACCGCTGGTATCGTTTTGATTGCTGCCACCATACTGTCCGCCAACATCAATACCTTCGATGGATTGCGTAACCGGGCGGTTGGTCGGAGCACTGCCGAGAACAATAATTCCGCCCCAGTCGCCGCGTTTCCGTTGTCCGATGGGTTTTGCCGAGGTGAAGACGATAGGTTCAGTTTTTGACCCTTCCGCATATATTTTTCCGCCGCGGCGGATAATTACTGTGCCGTTGGTTGCGCTGTCACCCATGATGACAGTTCCTGGTTGAATATATAAGGATGCAAGGGAGTCGACATAGTAAAAACCGGTAAGAACATAGATGGTGTCGCGGGAGAGTGTCGTGGACATTCCTGCCGTTACATGGAAGGGGGATTTTGCCGCTGCACCGAGTCCGGCACCGATCACTTTTGTCGGACGCGTTTGAGCGCTGGCAATGGTGCTGAGCATCAAGAACACTACACTCAGTAATTTCAATTTATTCATTGTAAATCCTTTCTGAAAAATAATTGGAAGGGTTGGTTAAACTTTGTGAATTGTAGTTTTGAATTTACGATGCTACAAAATAGAAAGGACAATTTATGTATACGTAAATGCAGTGTTAATTTTGTGTAAACAAAAAGGGACACATATCGTGTCCCTTTTTGTCGACTATCTCGAAGTGTATATTTTTATTGGAAATTAAAACTGAACTGGAGTGAATAATTCATACCAATATTAATTCTGCGTTGATCGACACTGCTCTGTGTATAAACGATGTCTTGATTGTTCAAGTTTTTGATCGTGAATTTCGCTTCCAGTCCTTGCAGCATAGCATTTAGCGGTTGTGTTACTGAAAAATCCACGGTGCCTCGTTTGTGTTCATAAATATTTCCGTCGCCAGCCCGAAGATCTGTGATAGCGTCGATTCGTGATCCGTATTCATTGTAGAGCAGATTCAGCGATGTGCCGTACTCCGGTTCAATGAAAAAGAGTGATACGTTATACATATACGGTGATTGTCCTTGCATTGTCCGCGTTCCATTAATAAAGACGGGAGCATTGGAACCGCCGATATTTTCACTAAATGGAACTTCGGAATAAATTCGTGTATAATTGCCGACGATTTGTACATTTCCAAGATATTCGGCAACAAAACGAAGATTTTTTCGCATTTCAAATTCCCAGCCGCGATTGAATCCCTTTTCTGCATTGAACCAAGTTCGTTCGGCGTATGATGAAAAGGTCCTTAATTCTTCAATTGGATTCTGGATATCTTTGTAGAAATAGCTGACTGCTATCAGGTCGCCTGCCTCAGGAAAGATTTCATAGCGGAGGTCATAATTTTTAACAAGGGCTCGTTTTAGGTTCGTATTGCCATACACATATTCATATTTGTCGAAATCATAGAAATACACGTTTGCCATTTCACGAAATTCCGGTCGATTTACCGTTTTGCTGAATGCCAACCGGAGATTCTGCACTTCGCTGATTAAGTATGTGAAATTAACCGAAGGGAGAAAATCCCGATTGGTGATATTTGATACGAATGGTTGATCGCTCGTGCGGCTCTGTTTGGTGAATACATTTTGAATAGAATGCTCAACACGAACACCCCCGTTAATGCGGAATTGAGCATCAGCGATTGTGAACGGAACATCCGCCATCAGGTAATAGGCGAATAACTTCTGCTCCGCAGAATAGCGGTCTGAAGGCTTTGAAATTTCGTTTAACCCAAATTTTCCAGCTCCGAAATGATCCATACTGTAAATATCATTAATCGGAAGTGTCAAATAGGAGTAATTATCAGGAGACAGCAGCGAATGGTTGATCTGGAAATACCGGATTCCGTACTCACGATATTTTCGTTCATTCATAGCACCGGTCTTGAATTTCATTGATGAGAATGGAAGATTCACGTTGAACTTTTGGCCGGTCGTTTTGTCATACAAATTTGACCATGACCGCTCTCCCGGATTTGCCAGAAATGGTTCGACGGTTTCATCGCTTGGTATGGGTAACGTATACACCACTTGTTTGCGATCTGGTTGGTCGGTGTATGCCTGGGAGAAATATCCGAGCCAGTCGGCGTGCATGTCCAGCAATTCGGGAAATTTGTGTTCACCCCCCAATTGTCCCGAATACATACTGCGTTGCTCCCACTCAATCTGATACGTTCGTATCCGGTTATCATTATAAATATCCAACCCCTTCAAGTAATTTACTTTATCTTCCGCTGCACGGTTGTAATTATTCTTGAACGAGAATTTGTGCAAGTCGCCGTATTTGAAACTGAGATCGAGAATAGCTCCCCAGAGTATGGAATATTTGTCCGACAAGCCGGAGAGTTTTCGCTGGGTCGATGTTCCGCTCACGTCGGTGATGTTAATGTTCGAATGAGCAAAACTGTTTCGGTACGAAAGGGCAGAAATAATTCCGAGTTCATGTTCGTCAAAATCAATTTTGTCTCCAATGGAGATGCTCATTGACTGATTTAAAGGCGCCTTTTTTGTAGATGCAGACCATGTGTTGGGAAGTGTACTCTCCAACTGCTTGAGAGAAGGTTCCTCCAACGGGAGCAGACGTTTGCCGTCATCGACACCAAGCCAATCGGAACCGCCTGACTGTGATCCTTGAAAAGGCTCCAAGGAAGTGATTGAGTTTAAGGAAGCGGAATACACTACCTTTACTAGTCGTGTCTCTGGGAAATCCAACGTATTCAATTGTACGAGCCCGCCGGTAAAGTCTCCTGGCAGGTCTGGAGTCGCCGTTTTTGCAACATTCATGTTCTCAAGCAAATTTGAAGGAAGCATATCGAACGAAAAACTTTTCTTATCAACACTGGTGCTTGTTACCGATGCACCGTTCAGTGTGGTTTGATTATACCGATCGGTTACTCCGCGGACAAAAATAAATTTATTGTCAACAATTGAAACACCGGTAACCCGTTTTAATGCGTCTCCCGAGGTTGCGTCCGGTGCTTTTTTCATTTGTTCAGAACTGATGCCATCGCCGATGCTGGCTGCTTTCCTCCGCTCCGCCAGGATAGCACCTTCACTGGACTTAATAGCGGATGCGCTGATGACGACTTCTTGCTGTTGGATTCCCTGATCTTCGCTCAAACTGACGTTTAGCACAGTCTGTTCTGCATTGATCAATTTTACCCCCGAGATCACTTTTGTTTCATACCCAAGAAATGAGATGCGTACATCATATGTTCCTTCCATTATTTTTTTGATTTGAAATTTTCCTTCAATATCCGTAGAGGAGCCGAGTTTTGTGTTTACGATAAACACATTGGCTCCAATCAAATCTTCGCCGGATTTTTCATCTGTAATTTTTCCGACTAATATTCCTCCGGCTTCGGCTTGCTGCTGTCGAATTTTTTCCAGAGCGCTTTGGTCCTGATCCTGAGAAAAGAGTCCGTCGGAAATGAGGAGAGTAAAGAGAAAGAAAAAACCGAAAGTGAAATGTTTCATAATAATTTCCTGTGTCCTGTTGTTGTTCGTAGTTGAATGAACAAAAATCACGATTTCGTGTTAATTCTACGTTACGACGATGTTACCGTTAGTTTAAAATGCGGTAACAGTATCTTGACAATGACTTAATATTACCACTGGATGAGCAGGTAAGAAATCGTTGTAACCTGAGGCGACTAAAGATGTTAGGAGATTATGCGAAAACCAGTTCCGACCGCAGCATAGGCAAGATCCGACATCATTTTGGGGGTTAACGAGGAATGTGCCGGTATTACTGGATGAAAGACAACAGAAACAGTTACGGAGCGTATGGAAAGTAATTGCCAGAAGTGAGCGATAAATGTCATACTGCCGTACCAACAGACAATATCCCTGTTTGTTCCTCCGACTGCCATTTCGTCGATTTTCGTATAGTTGATTGTCACCGGCTGTACCGGGCTAGAGACGGAGATTGCTGACGTAAAGAGGAAAGATCGAAATGGAAGAATAACGCTTCCGTCCGAAGAAGTTCCTTCCGGAAAAATCTGGACATTCACACCATGGCGCAATGTTTGTTCTATTTGTGTTACCGCCTTCACTGCGCCCCGAAATTTTTCTCGATCGATAAAGAGTGTTCCACCAAGTGCCGCCATCCAACCGAGCAGCGGCCATGAGCGGACATTCTTTTTTGCGACAAACAATGTCGGAACACTTGATGCGATAACAATAATGTCCAGATAACTTTGATGATTTGCAGTAATAAGAGTTCCAGCCGGAACGACAGCATTCTGCGTTTTGTCAACCGAGACGGTAATACCGAGAATCTGCAGCATAATTTTTGCCCAGATGTTTGTCGTAACGGCAAGTATCGGCTCAGTTTCCTGCTGCAACATCCAGAATGTTATGCGGACGAATGCAACGATTACTAAAAATATGAGAGAGATGACAACAAACAGAAGCGCTTTTAAAAAACGGATCATACTATAACAGACGAACGGAAGTAGTGAGACTTGTATTTTGATGTGATACGGTCAGTATTTACTAGAAGTAAAACGTCGGCTGTTCCAAATTCCTTGTCCAGCGCTGGTTCGCCGCAGATGGTCGCTCCCAGACGCAGGTATCCCTTAATGAGAGGGGGAAATTGCTGATACGAGTGTTCGATTTCTTCCGCAGTAAGCAGGTTAAATGGAAGTTCCATTCTGCATCGATCGATTGGAGTTACAGCATATTCTGCGGGAGCGGGATGATATTGACGGAAATACGTGCTGGCAGCAGCGAGATAACGGGAGTCGGTTGTGTGAAAACTTGCACAGCCGAATAAATGAGAAATGGAATGAAGTTCCAGATATTGAGCAATGCCTCCCCATAAAAGATTTATCACCGCTAACGAGCGAAATGGTTTTGCAACACATGATCGCCCAACTTCGAGTAATTGTCCCGGTAGTGTTGCAAAGCCGGAAAGGTCGAATTCGTTTTCCGAATAAAAGCCGATCTGTTGCTGAGCTTTCTGCTGGGGTAACAGCCGGTATGTTCCGACCACCGAACCGGACGAAAGTTCTTTTACAATAAGATGATCGCAGAATGTATCATACACATCCGAATCAAAACCAGACTCGTAGGATGATTGCAATCCTTCTTTCATTTCAAGATTGAATACTTCAAACCGAAGGCGAAGGGCCGCTTCTATCTCCTGAAGGGAGTCGGCGATTTTTACTTGGAATGTGTCTGTGGAACAAAGAACTGATGATGAGTCGGTGCGGATAGAATTCACGTGATCCTCTTGTGATAGTAAGCGAGGAGAAGATATCACGCAAATATTGGTGAAATGTTATTGTTGGATCACTGAATGATTATGATACCGTCAGTGTTATGTTAAGACGGTTAAAAGTTTATTCGCATACGTTATACTATTCGTATGCTTCATCATATGATAATCTTTGCATAACCTCTTCATTATCACCAATCTGTATTTTGTTTGCAAGAATTACGAACGAAGAATCATTTATGCGAATTGCACATCTCTCCGATCTTCATCTAAGTCCGGATCATTTTCCCGAGCGGAGTGATGCATTGTATGAGATTCTTCACAAATGCCGGTCGCTGAAAACGGATCACATTGTGATTACCGGCGACATTACGAATCAGGCAAAACCGAAAGAATTTGCGCATGCCCGGAGTATTCTGAAGGAATTTGATCTGCTCGATCCCGAAAAACTGACAGTCACCATCGGGAATCATGACATTTTCGGCGGCCCGTATTATGCGGAAGATGTGCTGTCGTTTCCGGGATACTGCAGACAAACGGATTACGATGGGAAGGTAAAAGAATTCTATTCTGCATTTCGGGAAACGTTTGAAGGATGCCAATATGTTTCCGGATCATCGATTTTTCCGTATGTGAAGATGATCCGCGATGTAGTCTTTGTGGGAATTAATTCTGTTGCACAATGGAGTTCGCTGAAAAATCCGCTTGGATCAAACGGTGAAGTGTGTAAAAAACAATTTCACCGACTGAAAGAAATATTTGCCAGCGACATGCTGAAGGGGAGAATGGTTGTTGTGCTGATCCATCATCATTTTAATAAGCAGGAATCAAAACCATCAGCGGGAAAACTGGAGCGTTTGTGGGGCGCTATCGAATCGAGCACTATGAAACTCTGGAAAAAAAAGCGAATCTTTTCGCTCTTCGCAACGGCTTCCATCGGGAAAGTGCTGCACGGTCATGTGCATCACCACGAAGGATATAAACGGAAAAATATTCAGTTTCTGAATGCTGGCGGAACGATGTTCGCCAATCCTCAAGGACATTGTTTGTTTCATCTGCTGCATGTTCAACAACAAAAAATAGAGCATGTAGATGTGCGAGTGGTTCCAAACAAACGGAATAGGCGCTCCGCCATTGGGATATAATATTGTTCGGCCATTCATTGACGAAGTCCATTCCATTGTAGCTCCTATATCCAGTTATGACCATTCTTGCACTGCTGATTTTTACCATAACTGATTCGTCCGCCCTCCGAAAGGGGGATGAGTGTTTTCGTGCTCAAGATTATGCCGGAGCAATGACTGCGTATACATCGTACGCCAAAACACAGGAACACAATGCGGGAGTGTATTGGCGCATCGCTCGTACGGCAATCTGTTCCGGTGACATCAGTGATCCCGATACGCAGGAAGTATTATATCGTAAAGCACTAGAGGCAGCCACACACGCGGTTCGATTAGATTCTTTGAGTTCCAATGCGCAATGTTGGTATGCAATTTCGTTGGGTTACATCGCTCTGTTCGAAGGGAGCAAAACCAAAGTGGAGTATTGCCGGCAAATCCAGAGTTCTTTGGACGCCGCAATCAGGCTTGATCCATGCAACGATGTGGCGTATTCCGTGTATGGAACATTCTATCGCATGCTGGGAAATGTAAATTGGATTGAGAGACAACTGGCAGATCTATTACTTGGCGGTTTGCCAAAAGGGGGATTTGCCGAAGCGGAAGTAATGCTGAAAAAAGCGATTGCACTAGCACCCAATGTGCTTCGACATCGATTTGAACTCGGCATGCTCTATTATGAGACAGAAAGAATACAAAAGGGAGAGGAACTATTTCGGTTGTCGCTGCTGATACCGCCAACACTAGCAAGTGATAAAGAGAGAATTACAACAATGAAACAAATGCTCGGTCAGTCAGCGGGAAAATAACACCACGCAGTGCTACTTCCGCTAGCGTATCTCTTCAAACTCACCGATTGCTTTATTCTTCCGCACATTATTCCATAAAAAATATTGTCCATTCATCGACACATAGACTCCAATCGGTAACGTCTGCACGAACGCCAGGGCGCTGCCAAGATTAAATAATCCGTCCGAACTGCCGAATTTGTATGGAACCATTGCTCCGGTTAAGACAATAGTTTTATTCTGAATACGCGCAGCAAGGTAACACGCTGTTTCCACCATAGTATCGGTTCCGTGTGTCACCACAATTTTCTCTTCCGTCGTTTTCGCGCAATGGTGTGCAATCGTTTCGCGGTGTTCATCTGTCATTTCCAGAGAATCGATCATCATCAACGTTTCGATATGGACGTCGATTCGAGACCTGCCGAGAGAGAGCATTTCCGTCAGATGAGTATCCTTGAAGAACAGCGTGCCGTTCAGTTCGTTGTACTCTTTATCGAAGGTGCCGCCGGTAACGAAGATTTTAATTGCCATAAAAAATAATGACTGAACCGCAAAAGCAGTAAGAAGAATGCCTTAATGTAATTCGAGATTGAGTGAATATCAACCTGTAGAAAGGTGACAGTCACCTTTTCGCCCACTTACCTGCTGCTATTGCTTTTGTTCCAGTAATGCACGGACAGCTTTTAATTCATTCTCCAACCGATCCATCTGTTCAATGTGGTTTGTCCAGACCTCGCTTCGTTTAATGGATTGCCGTTCAGCCATTTGCGCTGCACGGACAATTCTATCCATAAAATACCCAAAGAACCAAACACCAACAAATCCGAGCGGAACGATAACAATTAAGAGTGAGCGTAACCGCGGGATACCGAAAAAAATCTGTAGTTTATCGCTGGCGGTAATGATCAACAATGTGAAGTTGAGTATCACCAGAAATGATTGGCCAAGGTCGAATCGGTATTTTTGTGCAAAAAAGACCTCGCGCCAGTGCGCAAGACGGACACGGACATTAAAATGGTCAGAGGATTGATGATTCATGATGATGATCCTTCTTTTTAATAATCGATGATTAGTTGAATAATGCTGATTTACAGTGTGGAATTCAACCGGTTAAATCATATCTCGAAGTCAGATTATTATGTGCTCCAACGCAAACATCGTTTGAATGGCTCTAATATGGGTGGTATATTCAATGACATCTATTATTGAAAGAAAACCGATGAAACGATCCTCTATTGTTTTACTCATGTTGATTGCTCTTGTCCTCAGCTCTGTCGCACAACAAAAATCCACTCATAAAACAACTGGCACCAAAACGGTTGTTGAGTTTGTGGTGAATGCGCCGGATGAGACTGCTCCGTTTGATAATCCTAATACAGATGCAGATGAAAGCATGGACGGAATATGCGAAGATGCGAACGGAAATTGTACACTCACTGCAGCGACGATGGAAGCTGAGTATATGAATGCAGCAGTGATCATCACTTTTCAATCATCGATGACCATTACCTTAACGCCGGACGGCGGTAGTGAAGGAGCGAGTCTCGGTTTTTTGTTCAGCGGGTCAAAAATTCTTGCCGGAAATAATACTATTACGATCAACGGTTCGCCGTTCGGTGGTCCTCTCGACATGGAAGATTATTGCGAAATCTCCGGCATTTCGTTCGACAATATTCCTCTCACACTACAGAACGGAAACACAATTAAAGGGTGTTCCTTTAACAATACCGGATTCCTTCCCGTGGGATTGATTTCCATTGATGGATCCAACAATATCATCGGTGGACCGAATCCATCTGACCGGAATGTCTTTAAGAATGGCAAAACGTATGCCATAATGATTGCGCATTCTGCAGGGGACGGCAAAAATCAGATTGTTGGAAATTACATAGGTCTGAATGAATCCGGCACGGTATCAGCAGGGAACGAAGGGGGAATTTTGCTAGCCGGAAACAACGGCGAGGGAAAGAATTTAATTGAAGGGAATGTGATTTCCGGGAACAAGACCAATGGTATCGGTATCATGAGTTCCGACAGCAATGTGATCAGAGATAATAAGATTGGAACAAACGCTTCCGGTACATTAGCTGTTGGAAATCTCCAGAATGGAATATTGTTGGCCAATGCTTCACACAATACTATTGAAGGGAATATTCTCTCAGGGAACGTGCTCAGCGGACTTGTCCTCAGTGGCGATGCTGAACGTCCGATCGGTTCGTCCTTTAATACCGTGAAATTTAATTTCATCGGTGTGAACAAAGACACGCTGCAGATTCCTAACGGAGAATTCGGCGTTCAACTGCTCAATAATGCAAATGATAATATTATCGGTTCGACACTTGCGACCGATCTGGATACGAATGTGATCGCGTATAATACTCGGATGGGAATCTTGCTCTGGCGTGACTCGTTGACCGCAGGATCTTTCACACCGCAACGAAATATTTTCCGCCGCAACAGAATGTATCGCAACGGTGATCCCGGCATCATGCTCGTCACCAATGCGCAGGAAAATATTCCGCGGGCAACAGTGGACAGTATCCATCGAATGCCGGAAGGCGACCTGATCGTTCATGGCAAAGGAACACCGAAAGTTATTGCCGATGTATACCTGGCTGATCCGAACGCAAGCAAGCACGGTGAAGGAAAACAGTGGCTGGCGAAAGGAGCGGTTGATGACAGCGGCTTCTTTGCCGTTAACGTCGGAGTGCATGAACTGAAGTGTGACTATATTACAGTACTGCAGACGGATAACAAAAATAATACGTCGGCAAATTCATACAATTATGGTTTGGTGCCAAACATGGTTCTGTTGACGCAGAGCTGCGAACCCGGATTGTTCGGCGCTGTTCCGTATGCGGACAACAAATATTCCGTCCATATAGACTGGAAAGGAATGCCGATGGTCGGAGAGATAGAATTCGTATTAAATGGACATACAAAATCAGGAACCATTAATGGTGATCTTGCAGAAGTGGAATATAATATGAACCAGTCAGTAGTCGGCAATAACACGCTTACTTGGACTCTGACAACATGCGACAACCGTTCCGCAACTGGAATCAATCAATATCAGTTTTGTGGAAATCCGGTCCCTGGATGGTTGGACCCGGTCACTGCACTCTGCGGCGGTGGACATATGAAATATAAACATACGCAGACGTTTCCCGATATTCAGGGTGCTGCCGCCGGAATGGGTGTGCCGTCAAGCATGGCGTTTATTGGCGGACAGTTTCTTTCGTTTGTAGGTGCGCCATCATTCACGACGACACTAAATATTCCCGGTGAATCTGAACCGATCGAAGCAAATGCTGCGTTTGAAATTGGCGAATTCCGTACGAATGTCAGTATATCGGGAACAGCGAATACAACCTTTGCCGGCTGTACTGATGTTGATTTGAGCGGAATTATCACTTTAACAGCGAACGTAGCGAAGGATTATTCATACGGTATCAATTTCGGCGCGATTCCGTGTCCTTCTATTCCCGGACTGGAACAAGCGTGCCAGATGGCGAATGCTTTATCACATTTACTGCGGGTAGGTGCAACGCTTTCCGGACAGATTACTGGTACTGCAACTTTATCGGAAGGAATCACCATTACTGGCGGCAGCGGAGGAGCATCGCTGGCGTTGCGACCGTTCCTTGATGTCTTCCCGTTCCACGCCAGCGGAACAGGAGCACTTGCGTTTGCATTCTCCGTTCCGGATTTTTCCGTGACCAGCGTGACTCCGTCGCTCGTGCTGACCATTTCCGAATCCATCACCGGTTCATCGAAATCGTGGACATTCCCGAACGCATTGCCGCTAGCCGAAGCAGATGATTTCAACGAGAAAAAGAATTCAGTTGCAGTGTTTCCGTTCATTCCGGCCGACATACAGGCGATTGCGCCCGATACAATGCTGGAACAAGCGATCCCCTGGAATGCGCGTCCCGCTTTTGCAGCAGGACCAAATGGCGTGAAAGCATTTTCGTGGACGGCGAAACGGATAAGCGGAGGGAAGAACGTTTATGATATCATGCTGAAGTATTTCAACGGCACAGAGTGGATGCCAACAGTAGAACTGACACATGACAATAACGTGGACCGCAATCCCGACATTGCGATAGACAACAACGGTACAATAATGGTCTGCTGGGAAAAGAATTCTTCCGCAACAGCCTATCCTGAATCGCTTCACTATTCATCGGCAGCGATGAAGAATTATGAAATCGCATATTATACCCGCACTACTGGAATTGCGGACGTGATTTCCAGCGGTACGTTCGGCGCGCCGGGTATATATGATGCATCGCCGCTGCTCGCATGCGGCACGGATGGAACAACAGTCATGATGTGGCAAGCAAACAACGGTGAATCGATGTATGGAACTGAGACCGCACCGACAAAGATCCTATCCGTTCGCACGTCTTCAGGAACACAGTGGACCCAAGTCGATACTGTAGCGACGGGTCAATCGAAACTGTTTCAGTGGAAACTTGCGGTGCACGATGAGGCAAATATCCTTCTTGCTTTGGCAAAAGATACACAAGGTGACCTTTCCACCGGTGATGACTGGGAAATATTCACCATCCGCAAGACCAATGGTGTGTGGGGAAATGAACAGCGTTTGACGACGAATACCAAAATGGAATACGGCGTGAATGCAGCGTATGCTCAGAATGGAACGCCAATTGTTACATGGATGCGTGATACATCTATCATCGGAAGTGTTGGAGCAACAACACTATCACAGGAAGTATGGCTGTCGAACGCCGGCATGGGATTCTTCACGAATGCTTTTGCGATCGGGAAGGATACAATGGCTTTATTCTGGAATGAAGGATCATCCATTGTGACATCAACTTCTCCAGTGGAACAACGCTCTTGGAGCAATCCGCGATTCATTCATTTTACCACCGATGTGCAGCGATCAGTGCATGCACAGTTCGACGGCACCGGAGCGTTGCACGTCGGCTTCCAACAATCTCCGTATTCGATGCAGCCCGGTCAGTTCTCTGATTCCGGCTCGCTGCAGTTGATTTCACTCTCTAAACTCTCAATACCGCTCGAAGTGAAACAGAATGTGGTGACGGCACCGACAGGATTTGCATTGTTCGATGCATATCCAAATCCGTTTAACGCTTCTTCCGTCATCCGCTTCCGATTGCCAAATCAAGGATACACCGTGCTGACGGTGACAAATACCCTCGGACGCGAAGTAGCGCGCCTTGTTGACGGACAATTGAATGAAGGTGAACACTCGATTACGTTTAATGCAGAAAGGTTTGCAAGCGGAGTGTATTTTTATACACTTCGGTCCGGCGTTTTGATCCAAACAAAGAAGATGATTCTATTAAAATAAGGACTTTTGTCCTACACAATTGTCCTACTCTACAGTGCCAAATGGCACTATTGTAAACAATAGGATTCTCTTCGGAGAGAGCATTGGATACGAAAGAAATATACAAGTCCATGCGGGAACATGAATATTTTGATAGTGGGGATTTACTGTTGCGTCTGCTTCGGATGTCGAAAAAAAATCATTCCGAACAGGATTGCATAAACAGTATAGACGAATGTTGCCGATAAAAGGAGAGGGGAAGGATTGGTTGTTGAAACAACCTTCAACAGCGCCAATGCACCGATCACAAAATGCGTCATATTCCCGATGGTAATCGGTCTTCCATAGATTCCGCCGAGGAGATTCTCCTTTGCTGTCCAATTCATCATGGCAAACGAGAAATAAAGTGCTCCCGTCAGCTGAATAACGATTATTGCCATCCCGGAAGAGTTGGCGTTAAGATAGAGTGAAATTTCCTGCGGAAAGAAGGAACAGACGATTCCCGCCAACCCCATGAATGTTGCGCTCGATGATAATAAGATTTTTGTATTCACAATGTATTATTCTTTCAATTCGATGCAATTCAAGAAGTCAAATACATCGTGTCAGATTATTGGACGTAAGGAACAATAGTAAGTGCCTTCCCGTCGAGCGGACAAAATTTATACAGAAATTCGTACGAACGGTTACAGAGGGGACAATATTTAACAAGCTCAGAAATTTGCTCGTTGGACTTTTTCCCGAGCCACGATTCGCGGAAAGCAGCAACCTCGGCGGTAATTGATTTGCCCACATTTTCAAATGGTATAATTTCCACCTTTGGATCTTCTTCCAGCTGAATGGAAAGTATTTTTTGTTCTCCGCGTCGGATGCATTCCACCGATACCGATTCTCCAGGAGCGTGCCTTGTTAAAACGGAATCAATATCTGCCGAAGAAGTAATTTTTCTCCCGTCAATCGAAACGATCACATCGCCGCGGTCAAGTCCGGCTTTGTATGCTGGCGTTCCCATCTGTGTTCCGTTGCCGATCACCACAGCGGTATTATCAAACTTTACGGAGGGTAAACCGATCCAAGATTTTCCATTGTTTGGTCTTCGAACAAGCAGTCCGGCCGAAGAGAGCAGCGATTCATAATTCAACTTCACTTTTCCGTTGACGTGTTGTTCAAAAAACCGATTGGCGGCAGTTTGATTATTCATTACCGATCCAAGAATTAATCGCAGGTCGTCGAGCGAATATGGCTTTTCCGTGAGACCGTGCAGCTCCTTCGCTCTGCGCATAACATCGTCAAGCGTTTTTCCCGGAACAGTTGTCCGGATGGTTAAATCTAATCCAAGCGCAATAGCAGCGCCGAATTGATAGTAAGAAAGAAACGTGTTTCCCGTATTGCCAACATCGGTAAACAACGCGCCGTCCGTAAACGGGGCAAACTGGCTCATCTCTACGGGAGAAGAGTTGTGTGCGCCGGGAGAATTATAAAGAAGTTGTAGCAACCCGGTGAGCGATTGTGCAAAATCGTCTAGAGACGTCAGTTGTGCACGTTTCATCATCAATGGACCGTAATACGTCGTGAAGCCTTCGGCAAACCAGAGTGCATCGGACATGTTTACTTCTTCAAAATTAAACGGTTCAAGATTGTCAGGACGGATACGTTCAACATTCCAAGAGTGAAAAAATTCATGCGACACCGTGTTGAGCAGTCCTAACGGGTTCGATTTTATGGATTGTGATGATGTAAGCACTGTTGAGTTGCGATGTTCCATTCCGTCGCCGACCGCAAAAGGATGATAATCGCATAAGAAGAGATACTCGTCAAATTCGAACGGAGGAAGCGATTTCCACAATGCCAGATGTTCGAACACGAGCGCCCGCGTCATTCTTGCGTATGCATCAAGATACGATGCGCTGTCACTGCCGTGAAGAACGATCTTCATCTTCATTCTTTTGCCATTCGAATCTACCTCCCACTCGCGAAAGCGATGATTGCTGAGCTCGGTCGGCGAATCCATAAAATACTGGAAGTTCGGAGCGGTAAAGGCTGCCGGATTCTGCGTTCGTTGTAATTGTGTCGCGATCTTCCAGCTGCTTCCTTTTGGAGTGATAAAGGTGAGCGAAATGGGTCTGTCATCCAATCCGCGTCCCCACATAAACGCCGCAGGCATATTCACATGTGCGTGAGTTTGATCGATGCCGAGATATGTTCCGTCAACCCGATCACCAAAAACGGTGTAAGTAAGAATTACGGTCCCGTCGTGTTCCAAAATATTCCATTGATATGGATTTGGCCGGGTGATTGGGAGAGGGCGTTTTTTCCCGTCCATTGCCCGTACATTGTATACGTTCTTGGCGAATTCGTGCAGGGAATAACGCCCGGGCGATGATCGGCTCATGTGTGCTTCGAGAACCGGAAGTGTAATATTTGACCAACGTACTGTTACTTCCGCTTCATGATGGAGAGCATTTTCGAACGAAATGGAATATTCGACTGCTTGAGAATACGCTGTCGAAATAAGAATTAGCGGAATCAACAATGTTCGCATAACGAAACACTCCAAATTGTTTCGGCTGGAGAATAGTTTAAGATGTACACAAGCAATTGGAAAATCAACCTGCTCAATTTTAATACACCAAAAAAGCGCGGCAATGCGCCGCACCGGTACATCGGCGTCGTAGTACAACGATTTGGTTATACTCGAAAATGCATTTCGGGATTATAACCCGCTTATTTTTTCATGTGGTCCGGTAAGAAAAGCGGGAATCAGGATTTTCTCTTCGATGCCGATATGTTTCAACAATCCCCGACGATATTCATGTTACGATTTCATGTCAATCATTCCATCCGTCTGGAGCACCTGTTGAAGACATTGATCCAGACGGCCGTGGGCGTGTGCCAAATATTCAGTGATCTCATGTGTCATCTTTTGATCCGTCACCGTCACCGTTTCTGAGCTGTATTCAAGGATACAAGTCAATATCTGCGATGCATCGCTTTTTACCGGAATAAACCGACTGTTACCTGTCAGTTCTGTGGAATAATCGCGGAAAGTCAACAGTTGATGGAATGAGTCTGTTTGAACGCTAAAAAAGCGCAAAAAAAAATCCACGCTTTTGTTGTTCAATAATACTTAGTAGCCATCTCAAAAATGAATTTTACTATCATTCCGAACGAAGACCCGCCACGAAGTGGTCCCTTAGGGAAAGGGTCGAGTGAGGAATCTCGTTTTAGTAATTGAAGTCAACACCGGGATTTCTCTCCAGCTAAAGCGGGAGAGAAATGACAACGATGATGTATTTTTTTTAATGACTTCTAGTTGTTTCGTCCTGATTCGAAGTATCCTTATTTTTCTTTGTAATTCACGATTGTTGAATTCTACTATATCCTTACCAGAAAAGGACTTTTTATTCATCAAGTTGTTTACAAAGATTTGCAAATTTCTCAATGATGTCGTCGAGTTTTGTCTGCTGTTTTTTAATTTGTCTTGGTCTGATATAGAACCAATTAAACGCTATCCATGCAGTCGTTATACTATACGACAGGGTTGCCATTAATATCGACATTCTCGATGTATATTCATAGAGGTACAAACAAAGACCAATTGACAGCAAAATAAAATAGGCGCTTAATATTGTTGTCTGCAAATACTGCTGTTGTGTTTTAATGGATAATAAGTGATTGAGATATTCTCTCGTGCTCTGAACGATATCGTCATTTTTTAACAACGGTATGCTGCGATTATACACCGATAAATACATTACCATGGCTGTGATAGCCATGATAATCCCAATTTTTGTCGTTTTAAACTGCGGTTGATAATAAACCCAAATACTTATAATAAAGACAGAGGTTGCAACGAGCAAAATGTTAACAACAATCAGCGTTCTGAAATGCTTCATTTTTAAATGACGAACTTTTACAAGTAATTCATTCGCATCCGGAGGACTTGCGGTTTGTTGTATCCATAAGTTCTTAAAATTAATATTACTGTTCATAATGTTTGAATTGTTGTGTCAGCTTTTCTTTAATTCTATGAATTTTCACCCGTATGTTAGCCTCAGAAAGTCCGACGATACCAGCAATTTCGGATTGTTGTATATCTTCCAATTCAAGCGAAATAATAATCCTGTCTATTTCAGGCAGTTCGGCAATACACGCATACAAATATTCAATGTGAGGTTCAATCGTCGGTTGGTGCGTTTCCGTTACATGTAATGGCAATTCGGATTTCGGAAAACGGTTTTGTTTTTCTATATGCCGTAAACAGTTATTCGACGCGATTCTAAAAATCCAGGTACCAATAGTAGCCTCGCTTCTGAACGACGGAAGTTGTTGCCAAACAATGATAAACGTTTCTTGCGCCAAATCCTGTGCTGTGTCGTAATCATTCACATAGCCCATGCACAAGCGAAATATTTTTTGCCAATATATTGTATAAATCTCTTCAAATACCATCAGTGTACTTTTAAGAAATAATCAATTTGATTGAGATACCATTCTGTATCATCATACATGATAAAATGCAGTCCTTTATCTGCATACTTTATCTCAGCCGTTTGTAAATTTCTGTATTGTTCCTGAATTGATGGTTGCATATTCTTGAAATATGATTCCAATAATATAAGTGACGGGCAGGTGATAGTGTTAATTTGCTCACGTAAATCCGTATTGGAGAAATCGCAATACATTCGAGCCACCGTTTGTCTATCCGAGGTGAGACTCCAGCGTAACACCTCTTTTTGTTTTGACGTATCGGCGACAAGATGGGAGATAGTTAATTTTTGCATCTGATAAAATTGTTCTTCAGATGCAGAAGACATTTGTTGTACTATCTCTGAACAATCAATATTATTTTTCGCTTTAAAAGCTGGATTCATCATTGCCGCAAGGCAGGGGAGGGCATCTACCACAATTATTTTGCCAATAAGTTCGGGATAATTCGATGCCACGGCCAACGCCAAGCCTCCGCCCAAACTGTGTCCAATCAAAATCGGATTTTCAATCTTATTTTCTGTGATAAAATTGGCAATTGCTATTTTCCAGCTATTAAATGTTGCATTCGGCTGCGGTTTGACTTCAGCGAACCCTGCCATTGTTAATGAATAACAGGTATAATCTTTTTCATATTTGGACTTTGTTTCGTTCCATACATCTCCCGAACTGGCTAAACCGGGGATAAAAATAATGGTTTGTTTTCCGAAACCGGTTTTTGTTACTTCAAACGGAAATAATTTTGTTTGACCCAAAACAAAACCACCCACGGATAATAACAATAGTGTAATGCCGAAAATAACAGCTTTTTTCATTCTTTACCTCCTACGTTGGTTGTCTTTTAGATACTAGATTTAGCAAAATGTTACAGAGTATTTTAATGAAAGTGGTCTTTAGTATGAAACATGTTTTTGAGTCATAGCTGTCCAAAATAATACCCTTATTGACAAATATTTATCGAAACGAGTGGATTTATGGAAGATATGTTATGTTGAGAAAAGTAAGCCCTCCCCTACGTTTCTTACAGTGTTGGATGAGATGTGGGAGGGAGCGAAAAATTGGAGGATTGAGCGAGATTTTTCTCCCCCTGACAGCATTGTCCTTTCAGAGAGAGAGAATGATTTCCTTCCCCTTTACAGGGGGGGAGGGGAAGCGTGGGGTCGGTGGAAATAATCTTTTCCTAAAAACTTATTCAGCCACGTTGGCGTCACCTCTGAAGGGATCGGAACACGGGCATTAAGCACGGAAGCAAGACAGTTCACTCTACCGTGCGGAGTGTCCCGGTGGCATTCCCAGCAGAGTTTTCCGCCGCCGTGTTTCTGCGTATCGAGCGTAACAAATCGTTTGTTCTCATTTTGTGCGAGCGATGAGTGGCAGCTGATGCAGTTTTCCTGTACGACCAATGTTCTGGCATCATGGATGTGTATTACCTGTGGCTCCAACCGGAACGTAAACATAAATGAATGCCGCGTACCGCCCATTGTTTTGAAGAGATATTTACTGAATTCATTATTGTGTGGAACATGGCAGTCATACATGCGCGAAGATCATCGGATAGGTATGACGTTGTATTACCGACATAGAGAGTTAAAAATCCTAGTACGAAAAATGTCCCCACGGCAAAAAGTACACGAATACGCACTGTTTTGGAGGAGTAAGGCCGTGGATAAGGGAAATGACGAATTCTTTCATAGGTGACATACGGGGATCAATACGGCTGCAATATGCATGCGAAAAATGAAAATGTAAAGGTTGTTTTTAGTAAGACTCACAAAACTTTTTCAAAAAACCACGCACAAAAAACCTGCGTTACTCCCGAATGCTTCTATCGAGAGTCTAGAAAATAGACCCCCACCAAAAATCCACCTGACAGCCGGTTTCTCCACCGCTGGTGGGCAAAGTAGGTGGGAATGGCTCATGTTATTCTGGAAGAATCGTTTTTAGGTGGGTATTAATCATTCGGACCATATTCTGGTACAGATCCCTGCGCATGATTATAGATCGGAGAATCGAGTTTTTGGAAGCGATGGAGATATTCATTTTTTGAAACAGAGTTCACCCAGCGACCAGTCAGCATGCCGAGTCCAGTAATGGCGATAAAAATGCCGACAACGAGTGTACCGAAGACCCATGGTGCAATGGTGGCGGATTTCTGTTTTGTGCGAAGGACGAGAGTCTCTTTCACGGGACATTCTTCAACGCAGCGGAGACAACTGGTGCATTCGTCGCTCCATACCTGTTTCACAGTATGTACTGTAATGTTGGAAGGACAGGCTTTGGTGCAGAGTTCGCAATCGATGCACGATTCTTTTATGCGGGTGATCCGGAACGGTGATAGCATTCCGGCAAGGCCGAGCAAGGCGCCATACGGACAAAGATACCGACACCAAAAATTTTTTATGACGATGGAAAAAAGCATCAATGCGATGATCGCCCAGAGTGCAAACGGTGTGATCTCCGCAAAGAAGAGATACATTTTGATATCCGCAACTTTGTTGTATGGACTGTTAATAAAAATTTCCAAATCGTTGACCGACATGGCGGCGATGGCATACACAAAAAAGAACAGCAGCAGATATTTCAGCGAGCGGAGTGGATAATCCAGCCAGCGCCAGATGTTGATATTTCGTTTGAAGAGTTTCTGTCCGAGCATCCAGAGTGATTCGCTTAACGTGCCGATGGGACACATCCAGCTGCAGAAAGATTTCTTCATGATAACACTTGAAGCGATAAATCCGATTAAAATAACCGATCCGGCCGGGTGAATGGTGTTGAGTGTTCCACTATAGATCCAATGCATCAATCCCATCAACGCGCTGATCGGCAGAAATCCTTCTACCCCGGGAGGACGTTGTGTATACGGTTCGGTACCGACGGTCATACCCCACTGCATGAAAAAATAAAATTCGATGCCGATCCACACACACAAAAGCGCAAATGCCAGCTGCACGGTGGTACGAAAGAATTGAGAATCATTCTTCAGCCGGTCAACCAATCGTCGATACCAGGGAAACGACAAATCTGCTTTGAATTTTTTCCGGCGTTGGCTGGCGAGAATTTTTTTAACAGCAGGACGGGCGCGTCCGATATCAGATATATTTGTCTGATTATGTGGCGCAACCTGAAATGTTATGGTATCGGTATTCATTATCGTTCATTCAATAAAAATATGCATCAGTCGCGAAAAAATTCCGGGACCGGTGGATGGTACGGGGCAAAAACGTTTTACTGCCACGGATGCCGGAGCGTTCCTCCGGGCATCCGCCTAGGGTCAATTACGCAGCTTTGTATCCATCTTTCTTAATTTCTTTTGCCACATCCAGAATATTCTTTTTACTCAATGAGGCGAAGAAATTCTCTTTGGTGGTCTTCCATTCACTGTGCATGGCACATGGTGCCGCGCTGTTGCATTCGGAATACCCCAATACACAGAGATTCATGATATCGCTCCCGTCGATGGCGACGATGATATCCATCAGTACGATTTCTTCCGCCGGTTTGGCCAGCCAGAATCCGCCGGAAACGCCTTTCATGGAATGCAACAATCCTTTATGAGAGAGTTTCTGGAAGATCTTTCCGAGGAAATGGAACGGAATGTTCAGATGTGACGAGATCTCTTTAATGGTCGTCATCTCGCCCTGTTTTTTTTGGGCTAAATAGATGATCGATTGAAGGGCGTACTCGCACTGTCTGCTGAAGAAGATTGACATAGTGACCTCACATGTATGTTTGTAATGCTTTCATATAATTTGCACGTTCGAATGACGAAGGATCAGCAACCGACTGGTGGCTCATACTTCCGCGCATATCGTTAATCGAAGAGTATTCATGTTCCACCATCCATTGCTGTACTTCCGTCAACACCTCGCGGATTTTTCGCGGACCGTGACGAAGCAACGCCGAGCACATCATGGTGACGTTCGCACCCGCCATGATTAGTTTAATAACATCATCACCGTGATGTACGCCGGTGGTGGCGGCAAGATCGGCTTTGATTTTTTTATACAAGATTCCGACCCACCGCAGCGGCAGCCGGAGCGAGTTGGATGAACTGAGAACAACGCCCGGTTCGATGCTGAGTGAATCGAGATTAATATCCGGCTGGTAGAACCGGTTGAACAAAACGAGTCCATTCACACCAATATTATCCAATCGTTTTGCAACATTAGATAATGATGTGAAGAATGGGGAAAGTTTCACCGCCACGGGAATCGACACCTGATTTCGGACATCTTTAACAATATCCAGATACGTCTGTTCGATATCGTCGCTGGTCATATTCGGATCGGTGGGGATGTAGTAGACATTCAGTTCCAGTGCATCTGCTCCCGCTTGTTCAATCAGTTTCGCATATTCCACCCATCCGCCGTCTGTAACACCGTTAATGCTGCCGATGATGGGGATGCTGACAGCCTCTTTCAGTTTCCTGATATGGTTCAGATATTCATCCGGTCCGCTGTGGTACTCATGCACTTCGGGAAAATACGATGTTGCTTCGGCATAACTTTCCGCATGATAGGTGAGGTGATGATACAATTCTTTTGTTTCATGACGGATCTGTTCTTCGAAGATCGAAAAGAGCACTACGGCCGATGCGCCGTAATCTTCCATCAGCCGAACGCTGCCGACGGTGCGGGACATGGGCGAAGCGGAAGGAACGATCGGGTTCTTGAGATTCAGTCCGAGATATTGTGTTGATAAGTCCATAAATATTCTCCGTTAGATGAGTTGACCTTCGCCGTTCCGGTAACGATCAACTTATTGTGTTAAAGTCCGGTTGACGCTGATTGCGGAGACGCAAAATTCATTGCCGCAAGCTGTTCGTAGTATCTCCATTTCTTATACACATCTTCCTGTGCTTCGCGCAACAGGCGTTTTGCTTTTTCGGGATCCATTTTTGTTAACATCTTATAGCGGATCTCGTTATACGCAAATTCTTCGAACTTTACTTTCGGCGGTTTCGAATCGAGCTGGAAGGGATTTTTTCCTTCTTTCATCAGCGCCGGATTGTACCGGTAGAGCGGCCAATATCCTGATTCGACTGCAAGTTTCTGTGCATTCATGCCGTTGCGCATATTGATACCGTGCGCAATACAGTGACTGTAGGCGATGATCAACGACGGGCCGTCGTATGCTTCCGCTTCCAGCACCGCTTTTACCGTTTGCAGATCGTTCGCACCCATCGCAATTTGTGCGACGTATGTGTTTCCGTAACTCATGGCGATCAATCCGAGATCTTTTTTCCCGCCCGGTTTTCCGCCGGCAGCGAACTTCGCAACGGCACCACGCGGGGTCGACTTAGACATTTGTCCGCCGGTGTTGGAATAGACTTCCGTATCTAGAACGAGGATGTTTACATTTTTTCCAGATGCGATTACATGATCCAATCCGCCGAAACCGATATCGTATGCCCATCCGTCACCGCCCATGATCCAAACGGTCTTTTTTACAAGCGCATCGGCAAGCTGTAGCAATTGTTTCGCTTCCGGAACGTGAATAGTTACCAGAACATGTTTTAATTGTTTTACCCGTTCGCGTTGATCGTGAATTTCGGTTTCCGAACTTTGAGTGGTAGTGAGAATTTCGTTCACCAGTGTTTCGTTCAGCTGCGGAAGTAATTTAATCAGCAATTCGCGAGCGTATTCAGTCTGTTTGTCGAGCGAAAGGCGGAATCCCATTCCGAATTCAGCATTATCTTCGAACAGCGAGTTTGCCCATGCCGGACCGCGTCCGTCTTTATTTTTTGTCCATGGTGTTGTTGGCAGATTGCCGCCGTAGATGGAAGAGCATCCGGTGGCATTCGCAACGATGGTCCTGTCACCAAAGAGCTGGCTGACCAGTTTTACGTACGGTGTTTCGCCGCAGCCTGTGCAGGCGCCCGAGAATTCAAACAGTGGCTGGAGGAATTGCGAACCCTTGATCGTCTTCACATCCACTGTGCGTCTGTCCGCTTCAGGAATAGTTAAGAAATAATCCCAGTTCAATTTTTCTGCATCGCGCAATGATGGCTGGGGATGCATGTTCAACGCTTTATATTTCGTCTCTTTTTTGTTCTTTGCAGGACAGACTTCAACACAGATGCCGCATCCGGTGCAATCTTCCGGTGCAACCTGTATAGTGTATGCCTGACCTTTATACTCATTACCTTTGTACAGCATATGTTTAAACGTTTTGGGAGTATTGTTCACCAATTCGTTGTCATACACTTTTATGCGGATAGAGGCATGCGGACAAACCAGAGCGCATTTTCCGCACTGAATGCACCACTCGGAATCCCACACAGGAATTTCGGACGCGATGTTGCGTTTCTCCCACATCGTTGTGCCGACAGGGTACGTACCATCAATTGGCAGTCGGCTGACAGGAATTGAATCACCCTGGCCGGCGATCATCATCGCCGTGACGTTCTTGACGAAATCCGGTGCATGGTCAGGCACAACGGGTGGGAGTTGAATTGTACTGGTAAGTTCGTTTGGATAATCAACTTTAAATAAATTTTCAATTGTTCCATCAACCGCGGCGTAGTTCATCTTTACGATGTCTTCACCTTTTTTTCCGTAAGTCTTTTTAATGGAGGTCTTGATCGCGGTAATAGCATCTTCCTTCGGCAGCACACCGGAGATAGCAAAAAAGCAGGTCTGCATGATCGTGTTAACGCGCGTGCCCATGCCGGTTTTCACCGCTACGGCATTTCCGTCGATAATATAGAACTTCAACTTTTTGTTAATAATTTGTTCCTGCACCGTTCTGGGAAGATTCGCCCACACGCGTTCCTTCGGAAAGGGCGAATTGAGCAGAAACGTACCGCCAGAGCTGATAGAGGAGAGCATATCAAATTTTTCAAGGAACTGCCATTGATGACAGGCAACGAAGTTCGCATTGGAGATCAGATATGTTGAATGGATCGGCCGGGGACCGAACCGCAGATGAGAGACGGTGGTCGAACCGGATTTCTTCGAATCATACACAAAGTATCCCTGTCCGAAGAAGTTGGTCTCTTCGCCGATGATCTTAATGGAATTTTTATTTGCGCCCACCGTACCGTCTGCACCGAGACCATAGAACAGCGAGCGGATCACATCCGATTTTTCGGTGGTGTAATTCGGATCGTACTCAAGACTGGTATTTCCCAGATCGTCGTTGATGCCGATAGTATAATGATTCTTCGGTTTTTCTTTGCTCAATTCGTCGAACACCGCTTTCACCATAGCAGGTGTGAACTCTTTGGAAGAAAGACCATAACGACCTCCCACAACTTTAGGATATTTTGCAAACTTCACTTCGCTGGTGGTATAATATTCATGCAGCGCAGTAATAACATCCTGATACATCGGTTCGCCGGCACCGCCCGGTTCTTTCGTCCGGTCCAGCACAGAAATCGCTTTGGTTGTCTTCGGGAAGGCATCGATGAAATGTTTTACGGAGAAAGGACGGAACAACCGAACTTTCACAACGCCGACTTTTTCACCTTTCTCCAGCAATGCCTCAACTGTTTCGTGAACGCTTTCGGAACCCGAACCCATGATGACAATAATTCGTTCAGCATCCGCTGCACCGTAATAATCATATAATCGGTATTGCCGTCCGACGATTGATGCAAACTTATCCATCGTTTTCTGCATAATGTCCGGACATCGGTCGTAAAACGGATTTACCGTTTCGCGTGCCTGGAAGTAAACGTCAGGATTCTGTGCGGTTCCACGCATCACCGGTTTGTTCGGGGTTAATCCTCGCAGACGATGCTGTGTGATCAGTTCATCGTCCATCATCGCTTTAATATCGTCAATTGCCAGTTCTTCAATCTTCATCACTTCATGTGAGGTGCGGAAGCCATCGAAGAAATGAATAAACGGAACGCGTGATTCCAGTGTAGCCGCCTGTGAGATCAGTGCAAAATCCATCACTTCCTGAACGTTATGCGAGCAAAGCATACCCCATCCGGTGGAGCGGGCTGCCATCACATCGCTATGATCGCCGAAGATGGACAATCCCTGCGCTGCGATAGAGCGGGCAGAGACGTGAAAAACAGTAGAGGTCAATTCACCGGCAATCTTGAACATGTTCGGGATCATCAGCAGCAATCCCTGTGAGGCAGTAAAGGTGGTTGTGAGAGAGCCGGTCTGCAATGCGCCGTGGACTGCGCCCGATGCGCCTCCTTCACTTTGCATTTCGGTTACGCTCGGAACAGTTCCCCAAATATTTTTTTTCCCTTCGGACGACCATTGGTCGCACCATTCTCCCATATTTGAAGAGGGAGTGATTGGATAGATTGCGATGACTTCATTGGTTTTGTGGGCGACGTATGCGGCGGCTTCGTTGCCGTCGATGTTCACCATTTCTCGTTTAACGTTAGACATAATAATGGACTCCGGATTCTTTTTTAATAAAGATACCGGGTACTTTTGCAAAAAGGTTGCCAAACAAAACTGCTGAAAATGTCAATGATTTGAACGGTTTAGGGGGAGAATATTGTCAGTTGTAAGAATGAAACGATAACGGAGTCTTATTTATAGGAAAGGAAAAACAGGAAAAATTCACCGCGAAACATGCAGAAAATTTAGAGGATTTATGGAAGGCGGGATGGTATCCCGCTATAGTTCTTTTGTGTTTAGGTTAAAAATTTTAGTTCAAGATGTCGGACTCCTTTTGCAAATGCGCAAGAGGTGTCCGACATCGTATGATACATTGTGTTCTTTTGAGTTTTTGGTTTTGCGAGAGCGCCCTTTGTTTCAGGTGTAAGATATTTCGAATGCATGTGTCTGACAATATTTCTTATGTGCACTATGTGCAAATGAGTATAAATTTTTTACACGATCTCACCGGAGAGGATCTTTCGAGCAATGAATTTTGTAAATTCGGAAAAATCCTTGTCCAGCATCCATTTTACCATGCCGAGATTATCTGCCACACGAAGCCCTTTATTTTTCCCGAACATAAAAATGATCTCTCCGCCCTTGTCTCGCGAAAATTTTCGATCGTAATCTAGGAAATCATTTTCTTGATAAGAATATTCGTGCAATGCATCGGTGGTTTGTCCCATATCGGGATATTTTTCCAGCTGGCCGTTCAGCACTTTGATTGTTGCCTCTACATCCGCTTCGGCGGAATGTGCGTTGACGATCTCTTCATTGGCGTAGAATTTCAGCGCAGCGGCAAGATTGCGAGGTTCTTTCTTAAAATAAATCGAAAGAGAATCGATTACTTTCACTTTCTCAAAAGGATTTTCGTTCAGTCCTGCGCGCAACAACTCTTCCACTAGTAGCGGAATGTCGAACTTTGCGATGTTGTATCCGGCCAGATCGCAACCGGAAAAGAACGCGGCAATCTCTTTTGCTTTTTCACGGAAGGTCGGTTCGTTCTTCACCATCTCATCTGTAATGCCATGGATCTCAGTGGACGAAGGAGGGATTGGCATCTCCGGATAGAAACGCTGCAGTAGCATCGTGCGGGATTTGTCCGGCATGATTTTAATGGCACAGAGCTCGATGATCTTGTCTTTGGAAATGCTGATCCCGGTGGATTCGATATCAAAAAAGATGAGAGGGCACTGTAAGGAAAGGGTATCAAGCATCATGGGTTTTATCTCTTAAAAAATGAATGTTGTCATCTCGAACGAGCCGTGATATTTTTCCATGCGGCGACGTGAGAGATCTGTTTATATTCACAGATTTTTCCGCCTGACTGATGTCGGTCGGGCAGGTCACCCGCCAATCAAGTGAAAATTCGGCAGGATTCGAAATGACAGTGTTAATAAAATGTTGTTAGAATATACGAAAAGTTATTGTTCAAGCGATCTTCCCTCCGGTCTTCTTAACGCTATCCCCGCCGTTGCCAGTTTCTCTTCTGCTTCCCGTTCAATGATCACCCGGAGTTCATCCAGCACTGGATCAAACGCAGTATATTGTCTGCGTGAATAGATCAAGTCGTACTCCACGGGAATCCACGTGGAAATATCTGCTTCGTTATGCTGTACCTGCACTTCAAGTTTATCCAGCGCATTAGCCACCTTTGCTTCATACGTCTCTCGTGCTTCAAACTCCTGCCACAATTTAAATATTTCTTCGCCAATATCAGATCCCAATGTTCTCCATACATCTTCTATCGCCGCTTGTTCCCGCAATTCTTTATCCAGTTTTAACGCATCATTTCCCACCAAAAAGGGGACGGGAGTATCGCCCGCCTGAATCTCAACAATATCATGAATGACAATCATTTTGAGCAATTTCTCAATGTTGACTTTTTTGTCCAGTTTCGAAGAAAGCAAGATTGCCATAAGTGACATTCGCCAGGTATGATCCGCCACACTTTCCTGACGTCCTGCTGAAGTAAAACTGTGACGAAGTTCATTTTTCAGTTTTTCGGCGGAGTGGATAAAGGTATATAATTCGGACAATGATGTCATACTTTTCCCGGTACGATTGTTGAATAATAACGAAACAACATAGCAATAAATTCTTCGCATTTCTACACAGTAAAAGGTTATCCATATGTTCGGTACATTTTCACTTTATCTATCATTGTTTGCCGGATTACTTTCAATCCTCAGCTATATTCAATCAACCAACGGCAACAAAAAGAAACTCAGTAATGGCAGAATAGGTCTCTATATTAGTGCACTCGGAATTTTTCTGGCATCGACCCTGCTGATGGCTGATATTCTTCAGCACAATTTTGAAAACGCATATGTGTGGAGCTACAGTTCGCGCGATCTTTCGCTTGGCTTATTGATTTCCACATTCTGGGCGGGACAAGAGGGAAGTTTTCTCTTCTGGACATTCTGTTCCGCAGTATTAAGTCTCTTTCTTGTCTCATATACGCAAAAGCGAAAATTGGAAGCACATGTGCTTCCTTTTTTTATAGCAGCGCAAACATTTCTCGTAATCTTGTTGATTGCTAAATCACCGTTCAAAACAATTTTTGAACAATTTCCCGGCGAGATTGCTGTTGGTCAGCTTCCCACCGACGGACGGGGATTAAATCCGTTATTGCAGAATTTCTGGATGGTGATACATCCGCCGGTGTTGTTCATCGGTTTTGCGGCATCAGCGATTCCGTTCAGTTTTGCCGTGGCGGCGCTCTGGAGAAAAGAATATCATACATGGCTTACCAGTGCGTTTCCCTGGGTGCTCTTTTCCGGATTTGCACTGGGCGCAGGATTAATGCTTGGTGCCTATTGGGCATATGGAGTTTTAGGGTGGGGAGGATATTGGGGCTGGGATCCGGTGGAAAATTCATCACTTATTCCATGGATTATTTCTATGGCGCTGCTCCATACAATGCTGGCGCAAACAAGAACGGGAAATCTTGTCCGAACTAATTTTATCTTCGCCATCCTCTCGTTCGTTTTGGTGATCTATTCCACATTTTTGACGCGCAGCGGAATTCTCGGCGATTCTTCGGTGCATTCGTTTACCGATCCCGGCACAATTGTGTACGGATTGTTATTGATGTTCCTTCTCGGCGCTATTCTTATCGGTTTCGGATTTTTGTTTGTGCGCCGGAAAGAATTAAAAGAAATTGCTAAACCGATGCACTGGCTGACACGTGAGTTCGCATTGTCGCTCGGTTCGTTTGTGCTGCTTGCGAGCGCAGTGATTGTCTTCTTCGGCACAAGTCTGCCGATCTTCTCAACAACGCAGGTCGATCCATCATTTTATAATAAGATGCATGTCCCAATCGTAATTATTATGACGCTGCTGATCGGCTACAGCTTGCTTGTTCGGTGGGAACAGGAAGACGGGATATTCCTGAAAGAAAAATCGTGGAAATCGCTTCTCGGCGCACTGATCGGTACGGCAATTGTTGGCGCGCTAAGCATCTGGGATGTGCTGTATCTTCTCTTTATCTTCGGCGCATTGTTTGCTTTCTTCGTTAACCTCGAACTGGCCTGGATGACGATCCGAGGCGATATCCGGTTATTGGGGGGTAAATTCGCGCATATGGGTCTTGCCATGTTTTTGATCGGTGCAATAATTTCAGGATTGTTGGGTGAAAAAAAATCTGTAGCATTGGAATTGGGAGTACCGCAGGATATTTTCGGATATACCGTAACGTATAATGGAAAAGATCTTGTGGAAGGGAATAAGACCGCATTTTCTGTTGCGGTGGTTAAAGACGGGAACACGTCAATTCTTATCCCGATGATGTTTGAAACGGAAAATTCGGGAATGATGCGCAATCCCGATATCAAATCGTACTTTACTCAAGATATGTATATTGCTCCGTCCGGATTGGAAGAGAATGCGATGGATGAACACGGCCACGTTTCACTGGTGAAAGAACAGAGTGTTACGGTAGGAAAGGCAACCATGACGTTTACAGCGTTCGATATGGCTGGGCATAACTCGCAAAACACAAACGGTGGAACGAAAATTGGTGCAAAAATTGAAATCAATGTCGGCGAACAAACGGAAACAGTGATACCGTACGTTATCTACAACGGGAAAGAGCAAAAATATTACGATGTGGAATCGAAACTGCTCGGTACTAAGATTGAATTTCTCGCAATGAACATCGGAGGAATGGGGGATGGAAAATCGGCAATTCAGATTGCAGTAAAAAATGCGGGCGGCATTCCGCTTTCAGGCAGAAACGAAGCGCTCGTAGTGGAAGCAAGTGTAAAACCGTTTATCAGTCTTGTTTGGATTGGAACAGTGTTGGTGCTGGGTGGCTTTGTCCTTTCTATCCTGCGCCGTAAAAAGGCGGATGTGATGTAACAAAAATCGCGGGGTAAAACTCTGCAATATGGTACTACAATTAAGCCATCAGATTGTCTTTAACAATCCGATGGCTTTGTTGTTTGAAAAGATGTCTTATTTCCCCAATTGTTTTGAAGTGTAACTTTTGAAAATCTGTTAAAGAAAAACGAATGACGCAATCTGTCTTTGTGTTGTGATTGGACCGCTGTTCATCAGTTCTTAATGTTCAATCTGGTTCAGCTCGATGATGAACGTGCACCCTTTAGGTGGTTCACTCTCGACAAAAATCTTTCCTTTATGTGCATCGATGATCTCTTTGACTATCGCTAGTCCTAATCCGGTTGCGATTTCACCGCCGGTTGGTTTTGCGGAGAGCACAGTAAATTTTTTAAAGAGCTGTTGTTTGTCCTGTTCCGAAATGCCGGGACCTTGATCGTTTACAGAAAAACGGATGTTTCCGTTGTTCCGGACGACATTCACGTTGATTTCGGCACCGCGCGGAGAATATTTAATGGCGTTGTTTACCAGGTTCTCCATCGCTTCCTGCAGTTTACCGGAATCGGCGAGTACCGTACAATGTTCATGTCCATCCACGGTATATTTCAGTATCTGTTCCTTGCGCTGCGCCTGGATCTGATATCCGTCTACCACCAGTCCGGCGATATCCGCAATGTTGATAGGTTCCATTTTAAACTGAAACTTCCCGCTTTCAATTGCGGTGATATTCAGAATTTCTGAAATGAGCGTGACGATGCGCTTCGAGTTCTGTTCCACCAGATCCAGATACCCGCGGAAGTGTTTGTCCACTTCGAACGATTTGATCTCCTGCGCAATACTGTTGATGGTGATTAGCGGGGTTTTCAGATCGTGCGCCACAAAACTGAGCAGTTGTGATTTGGCATTGTTCGCATCGGTAAGATTTTTTGTCCGTTCTTCCACCAACCGTTCTAATTTTTCCTGCCGCGCTTGAATGGAACGCATTCTCCAACGGTAGGTGCCGTACGTTAGCAGCAAGAGGATGATGGAAATGGAAACATAGAAAATTCTTGTTTCGTAAAAATGTGCCTGCACAACAAACGGGAACGACGCCCCATCCAAATTCCATACACCGTCGCTGTTTGCTGCAATTACGCGGAACGTATATTCACCCGGCGGTAAGTAGGAATAATACGCTGCCCGGCGGTATTTAATATCATCCCATTCTTTATCGTACCCTTCTAGCATCACTTTGAAACGGACTTTTTTCGGTCCATCGAAACTTAATCCGGTAAAACGGAATTCGAAACGCTGCTTGCCAGGGGGAATGATAGCAGCGGTTGATTTGTCTACCGATTCATTGTCGATGATCATGTCTTCCACTACAACAAGCGGAGGCTGTGTATTGATGGTGATGTTTTTCGGATCGACCATCGTTACACCACGCGAGGTGGGGAACCAGAGTTTTCCGCTTGCAGTTTTCCAACCTGCAGGAGAAGTACCGCCATTACATTCGGAAGAACTCATACCGTTCTCTTTGCCGTAAGCGGTGTAGGCAATATGTTCGGCAGTTCCGTTTATAACATCTAAAAATTGTTGCCGATCTACCTGAAAAATTCCTTTGTTGCAGGAAAACCACATTCGTCCGAAATTATCTTCTAGGATCTGGAACACTACATCGTCGAACATTCCATTTTTCATATTGAAGTTATGGAAGGATTTTCCGTCAAAGATACTTAATCCGT
>Ga0265292_1000860_pt1 | contig 32933 bp, 25 predicted proteins | sample Munlanlewell296A_FD_189080 | JGI IMG/M metagenome (GOLD analysis project Ga0265292, IMG submission 189080) | Leachate microbial communities from a municipal landfill in Southern Ontario, Canada - Leachate well 296A | ecosystem: Engineered > Solid waste > Landfill > Unclassified | place: Canada... | reverse complement strand
CTTTGCCCACAGTCAATGGTTGGGTTAAAGAAAAAACACATGGTAAAATTGATAAAATCATCGAAAAGATCAACCCCGAAGATGTCTGTTTCCTGATCAATGCCCTCTATTTCAATGGAAAATGGAAGACGAGGTTTGATAAGGACGATACTCACCTGGATTCTTTCATCAGTGCTTCAGGAAAAAGCCAGCTGGTTCCAACCATGTATCTGAAAGATACTTTAAACGCTATAATTACAGCAGATTTGCTAGCTGTTGAGCTGCCTTACGGGGATGGTAGCTGGTCGATGTACCTCTTGCTTCCTCCCCGTAATGTGAATCTTGACGATTGGTGCAGTCAGCAGCTTTCGGGAGGCTGGGATGATCTCCGGTCACAATTTGAGCCTGTGGAGGGAATGGAAATTTATCTGCCCCAGTTTAAACTCGAAAATTCATTTGAACTCAGCAAGCAATTAAAGCAACTCGGGATTCCGACTGCCTTTTCAGATGCGGCCGATTTTTCGAAACTGGGTCCCGGATCCCTCGCTATCAGCCAGGTTTTGCATAAAACCTATATCGATGTCAATGAGGATGGAACCGAAGCTGCTGCTGTAACGGCTGTGATCATCACGAGAACCTCAATTCCGGTTAATGAGATCCGGTTTAATCATCCGTTCCTCTTTGTAATCGCTGAAAAAACAACAGGTTCCATTATCTTCATCGGAAAATTGATAAATCCGGAATGAAAAGGAGGACGTTAAGGACGTTAAGAACGTTAAGGAGGTAAAGAATGGGAGAATTGGAAATCGTAGAGACGGATTACATCCGTCTCTGTGAATCGAAAAAGCGAGAAATATCATGAAAAAAATTAATAGAGTGGTAGTTGCGATGGTGATGGCGGGATTCTTGGTGGCCTGCGAAAGGCATGATAACGGGCTGGGTTCACTATCGGTTACGAATTCCTCAGATATGATGTGCAGGGTCAATGACCCGCTGAAAAGCAGCGATCCCGTTCCGGAATCCTCCTGTATCAAGTTCAGTTACGATGGAGACAGTTTGCTCACCATGATGCATTACAACGCGGGTTTCAATTGTTGTCCCGAGAGGTTTGCCGTGGATATCGAAGTGAAAGGCGACAGTCTGATCATCCGGGAAGACGATGTTGAACAACTTTGCAAGTGTAATTGTCTTTATAATCTTGAGATAAAGGTTCACAACCTTCCGGCCGATACCTATCATGTCAGGTTTGTTGAACCCTATGTCAGCCATTCGATGCCTCAGCTTATTTTTGACCTGGATCTGAAGAAGGAGCCGGAGGGGCAGTTTTGCGTAACCAGGCCTGAAGGATGGTGGAACTAGCAAATACCAAAAAACAAATCCCAAATCCCAAATAAGCTCCAAACTCCAAAACTCAAAATCGAAGCGTTGTCACCCCGGTGATAACTGATAACTGACAACAAATGAAAAATAAAAACTTTCTTATAGGTGCGATAATTCTGGTGGCCGTTGGGCTTTTTGTTTCCTGTCATGAAGACCCCAATGAATTTTGCGAGTACGGGTTTAAAAAAGCTACAGTGGTTTATAGTGGTGCGCCGGAGGTTGACGGATGCGGATGGAAGATTTTAATCGATTCTGTCTACTATCATCCGGTTAATCTCAGTATTGATTATCAAATTAGTGATCTGCCGATCCTGATAAAATACACGGCTGATCCTGAAGAATTCCGGTGTGGCCGGGGAGGGGCTACTTATCAGTCGATACGGATTACAGAAATTAAGAAGAATCCTGAAGAGGTTGGTATTCTTCATGAGGATGAATGGGAAAAGTATTCGATGGACCCGTTCCACCTCGATTCAGCCTATGTGGATGACGATTTGCTCATGATGCAGGTTAGCTATAGCGGCGGCTGCAGGAACCATGAATTAAATCTGTGGAAGCTTCCTCCGAATGCTTTGAATCCGCCGCCAATTGAATTAGCGCTATCTCATGATGCCAATGGGGATATGTGCGAAGCCTATATCACCCGCTGGCTGATATTTTCGCTGGTTCCGCTTCGAGAAAAAGGAAAACATGAAGTAGTTTTTCTGCTGCGAGGATCGCCTGAGATGTCGGCCTACTTCGGGGAATACACTTACAAATACTAAGACTTTAAGACTGTAAGACTGTAAGACTGTAAGACTGTAAGAGGATTAGATTCGGAGAAAATCTCTTAGTCTTTTGGTCTTAAAGTCTCATAGTCTTTCCTCAACGTCCTCACGAAATCTTTTGGTTTACTCAATCTTTTCTGTATCTTTGCGCGTTAATTTAAAGACAACTGTAAAATTTTAGTAAACATGTACTTAACGGCAGAAAAGAAACAAGAATTTTTCGAGAAGTACGGGAAGTCCAATACAGACACCGGTTCACCAGAGGGACAGGTTGCCTTATTCTCATACCGTATTGCTCATTTGACGGGACATTTGAAGAAAAACCGCAAGGACTTCAGCACCCAGCGATCGTTGATCAGATTAGTAGGTAAACGCAGAAGACTGCTCAACTACCTCAAGGACAGGGACATAGCGCGTTACCGGACGATTATTAAAGAATTGAATTTACGTAAATAACCCAAGAAAAAAAAGGCAATTTCATAATTGCCTTTTTTCTTCTTAATTAATCCGATTTTATAAAATGTATCAAGTATATCAGAAGACCATCACATTGAATGATGGACGGACGATAACCATTGAGACCGGTAAACTGGCCAAACAGGCCGACGGTTCGGTGGTGGTGACCATGGGGAAAACCATGATCCTGGCGGCAGTGTGTGCCTCCAAAACGGCAAAAGAAGGTGTCGACTTCATGCCACTGAGTGTTGAATACAAAGAGAAATTTGCTGCAGCCGGCCGTTTCCCGGGCGGTTTCATGAAAAGAGAAGCTCGTCCGAATGACAACGAGATCCTGATTTCCCGCCTGGTCGACCGCGCTTTGCGCCCTCTTTTCCCGGATGATTATCATGCAGAAGTTTTTGTATCGATCAGCCTGATGTCGGGCGATCCAACCTGTCCCCCGGATGCGCTGGCAGGATTAGCTGCTTCGGCAGCATTTGCCCTGACCGATATTCCTTTCGGAGGCCCGATCAGCGAAGTTCGCGTTGCCCGTATCGATGGCGACCTGGTTATTAACCCGGGCATGGAAGACCTTAAAGGGGCTGATCTCGATGTCATTATCGCCGGAACCTATGACAATATCATGATGGTTGAAGGTGAGATGCATGAAGTTTCTGAAGCCGAGATGCTCGAGGCAATCAAGTTCGGCCATGAAGAAATAAAGAGACATTGCCAGGTTCAGCTGGAACTCCGCAAAGAGCTTGGAAAAGACAGCGTCAGGGAGTATTGCCATGAAACCAACGATGCTGAGTTGAAAGCAAGAGTTTTCGAAGCAACCTATCAGCAGGTTTACGACATCGCTAAGGCTCAAATGCCTAAGCATGAACGTAATGATGCATGGGAAAAGCTCGAAGCCGATTATATCACCTCTTTGGGAGAAGAAGCTGCAGATTTGGTTAAGTCGATGGTAAAGAGATATTTCCACGACGTAATGAAAGAGGCTACCCGCAATATGCTCCTCGATGAAGGCATCCGTCTGGATGGCCGTAAAACCGATGAGATCCGCCCGATCTGGAGCGAAATTGATTATCTTCCGATGGCACACGGTTCGGCAATTTTCACCCGCGGTGAAACCCAATCGTTGACAACCGTTACCCTGGGAACAAAACTCGACGAGAAAATTGTCGACGAAGTGTTGAACCAGGGAAAAGACAGGTTCCTGCTCCATTACAATTTCCCGCCTTTCTCAACCGGAGACGCACGTCCCTTTCGCGGTATCAGTCGCAGGGAAATCGGCCATGGCAACCTGGCCCACCGGGCTATTAAGCCCATGCTGCCGGATGCTGAAGATAATCCGTATGTAATTCGCATTGTTTCAGACATCCTCGAGTCGAACGGCTCCTCTTCCATGGCAACGGTTTGCGCCACTACCCTGGCTCTGATGGATGCCGGTGTTAAAATAAAGAAACCGGTTTCCGGTATTGCAATGGGACTGGTGGTTGGTAAAGACAAGAGATACAAGGTGTTGTCCGATATTCTCGGCGATGAGGATCATCTTGGCGATATGGACTTTAAAGTTACCGGCACCAGGGATGGCTTAACCGCCTGCCAGATGGACATCAAAGTCGACGGGCTATCCTATGAGATACTGGCCGAGGCACTGGAACAGGCAAACCGCGGAAGAATGCATATTCTTGACAAGATTCTGGAAACCATTTCAGAACCCCGTGAAGACTATAAACCACACGTTCCGAGAATCCAGACCATGACCATCCCGAAAGAGATGATCGGCGCCGTAATCGGTACAGGTGGAAAGATCATACAGGAAATACAATTGCGTACCCATACCATCATTACCATTGAGGAAAAAGATGGTATTGGATTTATCGAGGTAGCTGCTCCTGATAAGGAAGCCATCGAGGCTGCCATGGAAATAATCCAGGGTATTTGTGCTGTTCCGGAAGTTGGCCAGATTTACAACGGTAAAGTGGTATCGATAGTTGCCTTTGGTGCATTCGTCGAAATCCTCCCGGGTAAAGAAGGTCTGCTTCATATTTCGGAAATCTCCTTTAAACGTTTGGAAACTGTTGAGAAAGAACTCAAGGTTGGCCAGATGATCGAGGTGAAACTCATCGAAATTGATGAGAAATCCGGTAAATATCGCCTCTCGAGGAAAGCGCTTCTCGAAAAGCCTGAAGGTTATGTAGAACCTGTTCAGCATGATCGTGGCCCAAGAGGCCCGCGTGATGATCGGGGCGGACGTGACAACCGGGATCGCCGTGATGGCGGCGACCGTGGTGGAAGGCCACCCCGCAGGGATTATGACCGTCGTTAATAGATCGGTTAATAAGATAAAGCTGAGAAAATCCCCGCAATCGCGGGGATTTTTTATTTTTAGGCGATGGAACCGAATAAGAAATATCCATGTAATTACCGGCTGGTGGTCATCGAAGGCAATATCGGAGCCGGAAAAACCTCACTGGCCAGCAGGATAAGTGCGGATTATAACAGCCACCTGATTTTGGAACGATTCGCAGACAACCCATTCCTGCCTAAATTTTACCAGGATCCCGATCGTTTTGCCTTCCCTCTTGAGATGTCATTTCTGGCTGACCGGTACACGCAACTTAAGAAGGAACTTATTGATCCTGATATTTTTGCCCCGTTTATAGTTGCCGACTATTATTTCATGAAATCGCTTATTTTCGCAGGTAATACCCTTACCGGTAATGAGTATAAGCTATACTCACAGCTATTTCATATCATGTATTCATCCTTGCCAAAACCCGACCTGTATGTTTATCTGCACCAGGATACTGATAATCTGCTGATTAATATCTGGAATCGGGGCCGCGAATATGAATCTGCCATTACAGCTGATTATCTAAAAAGGATTCAGACCGGGTATTTTGATTTTTTCCGACAGGAGCCATCCATGAGGATACTCGTGGTGGATACCAGGGAAATAGATTTTGTGAACAACCAGGAGGATTACCATACCCTGTTGGATGTCATTTTCGGGCATGAATACCCCGTGGGTTTATCGAGGGCCTTTCCACATCCAGGGAAGTAAAGTGTGTTGTGAACATTTTTCAGGAACCAGTAGATTTTTTACATTGATCTCTAAAAGATTTATATTTTTGTCGTACATTGAAAACGAAAATAACAAACATAAAATCGGTAGTTATGAAGAAATTTAACCTCAGCATTTTGATGGCTATTGCAGTCATTTCAATCATGTCGGGCTGCAGCGGTCTCAACAAGATGAAAAAATCCGCTTCAGGGATTAAGTACGAAGTAAAACCAGAAGTATTGGAAATGCACGGGGGAAATGTTGGCTTGGCACTTGAAGCCAGATATCCCGAAAAATTCTTTAACAAGAAAGCCATTGTGGTAGCAACTCCGGTTCTGAAAACTCCTTCCGGCGATGTTGAATTCAAACCTTTAACCTTGCAGGGAGAAAAGGTTACCGCCAACAATAAGGTGGTAAATTATGCATCAGGTGGTAAAGTAACCTATGAAGGAACCGTTCCTTACACCAAGGACATGCGCCAATCCCAACTGATTATTAAGGTTGAAGCCTCCATGAAAGCAAAAAAGGTTGCTTTTGAACCTGTTAAAATTGCCGACGGGGTTATTTCTACACCTACTCTGCTGGCTAACCAGCTGGGTGAAGTTGTGGTGGCTCCGGACAAATTCCAGCGGATCGTTCCTGAAACTTACCAGGCAGATATTCATTATGATATCAATAAAGCCGAGGTGAAGAAAATCGAGATGAAATCCGATGACGTTACAGCTCTGAAAGAAAAGGTTAAAGCTGCCAACTCGAAATCGAACTATAATATCAAAGGAGTTGATGTTTCAGCTTATGCATCACCTGACGGGAAGCTTGAACTGAATGATAAACTGGCCAAGGAACGTTCGAAAACTGCTTCCAGCTTTTTCAAAAAAGAACTTGAAAACATGAAGGTTTCAAAAGCCGACCAGGGCGAATTCTTTAAACTGATGTCCACTGCTGAAGACTGGGATGGTTTCAAAGACCTGGTTTCGAAATCAAATATTCAGGATAAAGATCTGATTTTGCGTGTATTATCAATGTACAATGATCCAGATGTTCGTGAAAGGGAAATCCGGAATATTTCAGCTGCCTTTACTGAATTGGCTGACCAGATTCTGCCCGCTTTGCGTCGCTCGAAGTTTTCTGTTAATGTTGATGTAATCGGCAAATCAGACGATGAATTGCTGAAAATCGCTACCAGCAAGCCTTCAGATCTTGGTATTGAAGAGGTTCTTTATGCAGCTACATTGACCAAAGATGTTAAAGTTCAGAATGATATCTATAAGGCTGCTACCGAAAAATTCCCGACCTGCTACCGGGCATGGAACGATTATGGAATGACAGCTGCTCAGCAAGGGGATTTTACAACCGCTAAAACCGCTATTGAAAAAGCTAACAGTTTACAGGCAAATGACCCGATCATCCTGAACAACCTGGGTGTTGTTGCTCTCGCCGAAGGCAACTACGATAAAGCTGAGGGATTATTCCGCAGTGCTGCCGCTGCCGGAAGCCAGCCAGAACACAACCTGGGTATCATCAACATAAAAAAAGGCAATTACAGCCAAGCCGTCACTAACTTTGGCTCATCGTGCCTTTTTAATGCAGCATTGGCTCAGACTTTGAACAAGGACTATGCAAAAGCTCTTAAAACTCTTGATTGCATTGCTGAACCCAATGCCATGACCGACTACCTGAGGGCAGTGGTTTATGCCCGCCAGGGACAAAGCGCCAATATGTTCAAGTCATTGGAAGCTGCGGTTGCCGCACAGACTGATCTGAAACAGATAGCTAAAACTGACCTCGAATTCGGTAAATTCTTCGAAGATGCCAAGTTCCAGGGAATTGTGAAATAATTTCATGCACCAAAAAGAAAGAGCCGCTGATGAAGCAGCTCTTTCTTTTAGTGATGAGGTAGGGACGCATATTTGCGTCCAAATCGTGAACCGTGACGCGTGACACGAAAGAGTGACCAGTGTCTGGATTAGTTGAGAATGAATTTTATCGGGATGGTTTGCGAAACCTTGACCAGCCTTCCTCTCTGTTTGCCGGGTTTCCAAATGGGCGATGATTTTACCACATTCATTACCGCCTCGTCCAGGATCGGATCAGCGCTCTTGACGATCTGTACATCCTCAACTTCCCCTTTTTTGTTTACAGTAAATGAAACCTCTACGGTTCCGGATTTGCTTTCCTCCATTGCTTTTTGGGGATACTTAACCCTCGCCTGAGCCCATCCGCGGAATTTTTCCAGGGTTCCACCTTCAAATTCAGGCATTTCCTCAACAATAACGAAAATTATTTTGTCTTCCTCTTCGGGCTTGACTGGTTCCTTTTGGTTTGCTGGCGGTTTTATCATGTCTCCGCTTTTGCTTAGCGCGAAACTTACCGGGATGGAGAAAGACACATTTACCGCTTTGCCCCTCTGCTTTCCGGGTTTCCAGGCAGGGGTAAATTTGAGGACCCGTATAACTTCTGCGTCCAGAATCGGGTCCACACTTCTGATAATATTGGTATTGACCACTTCTCCTTTGGTGTTTACCACAAATGTAACATACACTGTACCTGAAATCTTTTTGTCTTTTGCCTCGGCCGGGTATTTAAGGTTACTCTGCACCCAATTTCTGAAATCATTAATTTCCCCGCCTTCAAATTTCGGCATTTCTTCGACGATCAGGAAAACCTGTTGCGCTTCCTCGCTTTGCTTCTTGATTTTAAATTCCTCTAGCTCTTTAATTGAGGCATTCAATTGTTCCACGGTAACGCTGTCCGTGGCCATAACGCTCCAGCCATCTTTGGACCAGGTCCGCTCTCCGGTTTTTACGAATCCCAGTTTCTTTAACTGTTTCTCAACCTTCGCTGCTGTCTCAGTCTTTTTCCTTTGGTTCTTGTCCTGAGCAGTGACGCTCCAGGAACTGCCCAGAATCATCCCCCCGAATAGAGGCAGGACGAGCATGTACTTCCATCCTGCCAGGTGGTTTTGTGTGTTTTTCGATAACATGTTAAGTCTTCTTTTTAAAAATGATTGTGTGTGAAATGGATGCATCAGGACAAAACGGGGGATTTTAAACTGATGGCTGATCAAAGTTTTGGAATACCCGAGCCGGTCACTGCCGGAAGTCAGGTGGTCGGCCAGGTATTCATGGGTAATCATTAATTCTTTATGCAACAGGTGAATAAATGGATTAAAAAAGAAAACTAACCGGCAGATTCCGAAAAATATATTATCAAGGGTATGCAGCTGACGGGCATGCACGAGCTCATGCTCAAGAATTACTTTTGTTTCAGGTAATGTGGGATCAAACGGTTCAGGGCAATAAACCGTCCGGAAATAACTGAATGCCGACCAGCCCTTATTGATAATTTTGACTTTAAGCTGGCCGTATCGTTGGACAGGGGCATTACGCCATAAAAGTTTCAGCCGGATCCACTGAATGGCAAAAATGATCGACATCACCGCAATGATGGCAAGGTATATCCCCAGAATCAGCTGTGATGCACTCATTCTGCTTATTGGTTCAACCACAACTCCTCCAGCCTGTTTTGCACCATCCTGTTGGGCAGCCGGGATAGATTGCAACCATTGAATGTCAGTTGATGGCTTGAGAAAGTCCATTGCCGGGCTGATCCATGGCAACGCCAGGGCACTGGCAACTCCCGTTAACAAGAAAAACCGGTTGGCCTGGAAAAAATGACTTTGGCTGAACGCTCCTTTATAAACCAGGTAAATCAGGATCATAAAGAGATTCGCCAGGATGATGCTAGGTAAATAGTTCATGGTTTCTCATTTTTAAGGTTCTCCAGGGTTTTCAGCAACTCTTCCATTTCGTTCATAGTCAGGTTCTCTCTCCTTGAAAAGAAAGAGACCATCTCCTTGAGGCTGCCATCAAAGTAATTTTCGAGCATCTTCTTCATCGAAAAATGCGAGTATTCCTCCTTGCTGATTATCGTATGATAGCGGTGGGTGGGGCCAAATGCTTCATGGTCGATAAAGCCCTTTGATTCAAGGATCCTTACGATCGTGGAAACCGTGCTATATGCCGGTTTCGGTGCCGGCAACTCTGCGATAATTTCCTTAACGAATGCAGGCTGGATGTTCCATTAAAAAGTTAGTTAATATGATAATGTGCTGATTTATTGATGTGCTGATGTGCTGATGTGCCGATGTGCTGATGAAAGAACGGGAGGAAGGGCGGAGCCAAACCGGCGGATCACCGTGCTTTCTTTATGCTCTTAAACAAGCCTGGAGGGCTTGGATTGGCCAAACCAATTAGTTGTACTAAATATCTGGGTGTCTGTGGAACCTTTGCAGGGTTCTGGAACATAGGTGGGAGTCCGATATTTCCTCCGGTTGCAACCGGAGGTTACTCAAAGTTTAGCCCCTTCAGGGCAAAGAAACTGGAATTATCTCCGAAATCCATCAGCACATCAGCACATCAACTAATCAGCACATCTTATCATCTCCCAAAGAACGATTCCCACGCTGACCGCTACATTAAGCGAATGCTTGGTGCCATATTGCGGGATTTCAATGGCGGCTTCGCATAGGCCTAAGACTTCCGGGGAGACACCGTGGATTTCATGGCCGAAAACAATCGCAATTGGGCCGGAAAGATTGAATTCATTCAGGGGAATGCTACCGGTAGTTTGCTCAATAGCAAAAATCTTATAACCATTGGATTTGAGATCGACGATGGCATCGGTGGTCTTTTCGAAATATTGCCAGTCGACGGAGAGTTCGGCGCCAAGAGCGCTTTTGTGGATATCACGATGGGGGGGCGGTGTGCTGATTCCGCACAGGATGAGCTTTTCAATCCTGAAAGCATCACAGGAGCGGAAGATGGAGCCGATATTATTGAGGCTCCGGACATTGTCGAGAACAACGATCACCGGTTTCTTTTCAGCCGATTTGAATCCTTCAACATCGAGCCGGCCATGTTCTTCGTTTGTGAGCTGTCGCATGATTATTGCTTTGTGCAAAAATAGCACCATTGGGGTTAACCAATGTTAAAGATTTTTGTTTCACTTAAAAAAGTTGCATTTTTAACGCCTGCAAATAGTTATTTAACCAAAGAAATCAAGCTTTTATGAATCTTCACGAATATCAGGCCAAGCTACTGCTCCAGTTACATGGTGTTCCGGTTGCTGAAGGACTTATGGTTGAAACGCCTGAAGCCGCAGTGGAAGCCGCACAACTGATCCAGAGTCAAACCGGTACTAAATTCTGGGTTATTAAAGCTCAGATACATGCCGGAGGCCGCGGCAAAGGTGGCGGTGTGAAGATTGCTTCCTCCCTGGAACAGGTTAAGGAACATGCCACCCGGATATTGGGGATGAACCTGGTAACGCCGCAAACCGGACCGGAAGGAAAGCTGGTACGGAAGCTGTTGGTGCAGCGGGATATGTATTATCCGGGCGCTGATGGCAAGTCTTCGGTTAAGGAATTCTATATGAGCGTTTTACTCAACCGGAAGACTGGCAAGAATATTGTGATGTATTCTACTGAAGGGGGAGTTGATATCGAAGGTGTGGCCAAAGATACTCCAAACCTGATTTTTACCGAAGAGGTGGATCCGGGAGTTGGAATTCTGCCTTTCCAGGCACGTAAAATTGCATTTAACCTGAAATTGAATGGAGCAGCCCATAAAAATATGGTTAAATTTGTCACCACTCTTTACCATGCCTACCTTGCAACTGATGCTTCTCTTTTGGAAATCAATCCGTTGGTTAAAACATCAGACGACCTGATCCTCGCTGCAGATGCAAAGGTGAATCTGGATGAAAATGCCTTGTTCCGTCATCCGGATTATGCTGCACTGCGCGATCTGAACGAAGAGGATCCTACGGAAGTTGAAGCCTCCGGGTACAATCTGAATTTCATCAAGCTCGATGGAAATGTGGGTTGTATGGTTAATGGCGCCGGTCTGGCCATGGCCACCATGGATATGATCAAACTGTCGGGCGGTCAGCCTGCTAATTTCCTCGATGTTGGCGGTACGGCCAGTCCGCAAACAGTAGAAGCAGGGTTCCGGATCATTCTAAAAGACCCGAACGTCAAAGCGATCCTGATCAATATTTTTGGCGGAATTGTCCGTTGCGACCGGGTAGCGCAGGGTGTTGTGGATGCCTATAATCTGATCGGTTCTATTCCCGTTCCGGTAATTGTCCGGTTGCAGGGAACCAATGCTGTGGAAGGCAAAAAAATCATTGACCAATCCGGGCTTAAAGTTTCCTCAGCCATTACCCTGGAAGAAGCAGCTGTTCTGGTTAAGGAGGCGGTTTCCTGAACTATCTTTGTATAAATAAATTGGCAAAGAAATTGCCGGGTGGATGTATGCGGTTTATTTTATTAACGATTCTATTCTGCCTGACCGGCGCAGGTTTAAACGCCCAGGCGGTAACAAAAGTCAGGCGGGATACCTTACTCCGGACAGTTGTAATCAACGGGGATACCTTGCCGCATATCGACCTGAAAGAAGTCCCTATACTTCCTGCTAAAGTCTTTAAGAATCGTTTTCAGGAGAGGCAATACTGGCGATTGGTTTATAACCTTAAAAAAGTTTTGCCCTATTCGAAAATCGTTGCAGCCATCGTTACGGAGCTTGAATTCAAACTCGCCATCGTAAAAACCGACAAAGAGCGGAGGAAATTCATTAAAAGCATGGAAGACTCGCTCTGGAAAAGATATGAGGGAGATCTGAGGCAAATGACCATCACGCAGGGAAAGCTCCTTTTTAAGCTCGTTGATCGTGAAACTTCCAATTCCACTTATTACTGGATTGATTCCTATCGTGGTTCCGTAAGCGCCTTTTTTTGGCAGGGAATTGCCCGTCTCTTCGGTACCAACCTGAAATCTGAATACGACCCGAAAGGCGAGGATCAACTCATAGAACAGATCGTTACCTATATTGAGAAGGGCTATATATAATATAAATCGTAGGGACGCATAATTGCGTCTGTTATATTCCATGGACGCAATTATGCGTCCCTACAGTTCAATCAAGGCCTTTACTGTGTTAATAGCACCTTCAGCGATGTCGACGATGCTGGAATCCAGCATGTAGCAGGGACTGGTTACCACTTTGTTGTCCTTGTCGATAACGATCTCCCTGGCATGGGTTGTATGATGGATGGCACCCATCGCCTTTATATTCTTTATAGAAGATTGATCCTGACCCATAGTTATGGATACATTGCCCAAAACCTTTGCTAAAATCACCGGTGAAATGCACAGGGCTCCGATCGGTTTACCAGAACTATGCATAGAGATTACAGCTCTTTCAACCTCAAGATTCACCGTACAATCAGCACCATCGAAAGCATAGGTGCAAAGGTTTTTAGCTACCCCAAACCCTCCGGCAAACATCAGTATATCAAAATTTTGCGCATTAAATTCGCTTAGCGGACGTATTTTCCCGCGGGCAATCCTCGCCGATTCAACGAGAACATTCCGGGTTTCATCTGTCGGTTGACCGGTATAATGGTTAATCACATGGTATTGATTAACATCAGGAGCAAAGACTTCGTAAGAGGAATCGGTTCTGGCAATGGCATAAAGTGTCATTACTGATTCATGAATTTCGGCACCATCCCTGTTTCCGCATCCGGCCAGGATAACGGCAAATTTCTTTTTTGTTTTCATGGTTCAAGTTATTTACTTTCCACTGGCGTTGAGAATAGTTTTGATCGTATAAATCAGAATTTTAAGATCAACAAGAAGGGACATGTTCTCGATGTAAAGAATATCGTATTTAAGCCTTTCAATCATCTCATCAACGTTGGATGCATATCCGAATTTTACCTGGCCCCAGGAGGTAATTCCAGGCCTTACCTTTTGCAAGTGATTAAAATGAGGTGCCTTTTTTATGATCTGGTCGATAAAGTGCTGACGTTCAGGACGCGGCCCAACCAAAGACATATCCCCGATCAAAACATTATAAAACTGTGGAAGTTCATCCAGACGCATCTTTCTCATAAACATCCCAAAACCGGTAATCCGCGAATCATTGTGGCTCGATAAGGCTGGACCGTTGGATTCAGCATTACTAAGCATCGACCGGAACTTGTAAATTGTAAACGGCTTTCCGTACCGGCCGATTCGTTCATGTGAATAAAGCACCGGCCCTTTCGATGAAAGTTTAACACCTATGGTGATGAACAGGTATACCGGTGACAGTATGATCAGGGCGAAGAAGGAAGTTATTACATCGATAATGCGCTTAAGATTCTCTTCCCAGGCTGGCATCAGATCATGGCTGATCTGGATGAGAGGCGTTCCGATGATCGACGACATTTTAACCATCCCCGTAAGGATGTCATACATGTCAGGGATCACTTTGATCGTAACTTTCTTGTATTCCAGACGGTTGATGATTTTCTTAAGCAGTTCGTGCTCTGAACTTTCGATAGCGATAATTACCTCTTCAACCGGGTGTTCCGCAAGAATCTTTTGAAGGTCGTTCAGCGATCCGAGATGAGGTACGTGCCTGTCCATCAGGTAATTATTGTATTTACTAACGCTGATAAAGCCGATAAAACTATTTCCGGTCGACCGTGGTTGTGTGACCATCCCGAGAAACAGGTCCTCTGCCCGCTTGTCGGATCCGATCAGAAGAGTGGGAAAACCTATAATACGGTTTTGGATCCGATGGGCTGAAATGGTGGTGAAAACCAGGCGGGGCAGGTAAGTAAGAAGAAAATGAAGCCCGAACAGAACCAAAAAGGAGAGGTAATAGTTGGTATAAGTTTTAACGGTATCATCGAGGATCAGAACAAAGAAAATGATGAGGACGCCGATAAAGGTTGTGCCTATGGTTTGCCCCAATTCGCTGAGCCGGGATTTTCTGAAAACCTCTTTATAGTAACCGGTAATGAAATAGAACAAAACCCACGCCACCGGGATGATCGCCAGGCCCAGGAAAAAGGAGTGGTCAAATTCAACAGGTACCGGATATCCGAATTTCTTGGTTTCTATATAGATTTTCCGGAATACGAAAAAAAGAGTCCAGCTAGCGCCGGCTGATAAGAAATCGAAAATCAGGTACTTCAGCAGTTGCTTTCTCTGGTTCATTAAAAATGGATCAATTTAAGGTTGTCCAAAATAATTGCCTGTTTTGCCAACCCGGTGGAATCCCAGCCAGCCCGGAAACCCGGCCTGAAGAATTCTGCCGATTGGTTATCCTTCATAATATTACGAAGATCAATATAAATCCGGTTCCAATGGTCAATTGGCCTTATATATACCAGGCTATTCCACACCGCTGCTCCATCCTGGAGAACATAAACGCCAAATTCCATGATAGTATTGCTCAGATAATCAAACTCAAGTAAAACCATCAGACCGTTAGTGATACGTTGGAAATCGGTACTGCTGTATGCTTCGAAAAACCGGTTTTTAGTATCCAGATAAATCGCACCGGAATACCGTCCTTCGCAAACCTGGTCGGTCTGGTTCCTGAAAACAGTATCACTGTATGCTGGATAAACAAAGGATACACCAGCGTCTTCAAAGTCCTCGATCCACGGAAACTTACACACATCTTTGCCATCTTTGTCTTTTTTGTATGTGGTTGTCGGCGTTATCGGGATTACCTGGCCTTGAACAAGATCTATTTTCCCTGTGCCGATGTAGGGCTCAAAAAAGGGATATACTTCCCGGGATCCTGCGATCCCATTCAGCTCAAACCCCGGGTAAACAATTACACTCTGCATTCCCGTTATGAGGCAGGGTACCATAGTGGGCATTTCGAAGAATCCAAGAGTTGTTCCGCCAATATTAAGCTTGACGCAGGTCATATTGTGGCTCGCTGATCCCTGATCGAAATTGGTAACTTTGACGAGTACGGTATCTACCTTGATATAAGCAGGTATATCTTCGGCAGGGTTAATAATATTACAGGAAAGGAGAAATCCGGCAAGGGTAATCACCGGTAAAATCATCCATGTTTTAAGCATATCTATTTTTTTCTGATATTTCAAGTCACAAAGTTAACAGAATTGTAATGATCGAAGATAGCTTTATGCATAAGGGATTGCGAAGGAAACTGGTGGAGCAGGTTAAAAGCAAAGGAATTAAGGACCAACGGATACTGGATGCCATGTTGAAAATACCAAGGCATGCATTCATCGATTCTTCCTTTCTTAAATTTGCTTACCAGGATCAGGCCTTTCCAATTTCGTCAGGACAAACAATTTCACAGCCATTTACAGTAGCTTTTCAAACTGAACTTATTGATTTACAGATTCATCAAAAAGTTTTAGAGGTTGGAACCGGTTCGGGTTACCAGGCAGCCATATTGGCCGAGATGGGGGCACGCGTTTTTACCATCGAAAGAATCAGAAAGTTGTATCAGGACGCCCAGATTATTCACAGGGAATTGGGATACCAGATAAAATTTTTCTTAGGTGATGGCTATCAGGGGCTTCCGTCTTTTGCGCCTTTCGATAGAATCCTGATAACGGCTGCGGCACCTTCCATTCCGGAAGCCTTAAAACAACAGCTTGTTGTAGGCGGTATACTGGTGGCCCCGATTGGCCAACGGGATTTTCAGGTAATGACAAAATGTGTAAGGACCAGCATGGATACTTTCGAAATTTCTACACATGGAAATTTTGCCTTTGTTCCGATGAAGGAAGGATTGGAATAACGACCGATGACTGAATACCGCAAACCGACAATCGTATCAATTTTAACAAGGATTTACATCCTTATACTAATTGGTTTTTGCCAGCCTTTGCGGGGCCAGCAGCGTGATTCGGTTCTGTTGCCGGTTCGGTACCTGAGGGTTGCAATCCATGTTTTTCAAGATGATGCCGGACAGGGGAATTTTCGTCAGGACATTGCTGGCCAGGAGGGCTTTCTGCACCAGATGGTGGATTGGGTCAACCAACGGCTCGCCAACCTGGATACCTTGAAGCCGTCTGTGTCTTCTCCGTATGTAGCTGACAGCCGGGTGCGTATCCGGTTGGATACCATTTTTTATCATCGCGATTCATGGGCATGGGATTGCTCCGCTGAAATCGATTCCCCCTATATGCGCTACCAGTACGTAGATGGTGATTCTTTACTTAATTATCAGCAGAAATATCAGACACTTCCTATTTTTATCGGTGCCAATAATCCGGTAACAGGAGGGCATTCACGCAATATTGGCGATCGTGGATATATTGCGGTTCGCGGGTATTTTGAAAATTTTCTTCGTCAACCTTCACCGCTGGCGATCGACGAATGCGGCCGTAACCTGGTTCATGAGCTGGGTCATTGCCTCGGCCTGGGCCATAATTTCACTGGAGGTCCAGGGGATGATCAATGCGATAATTGTGACGACAATGGTTGTCCGGTTGAGGGCACCTCAAATAATATTATGGATTACTGGCCATCATACGGGTACGCCTTGTCGAAATGCCAGTTCAATCAGATTCACTATTACCTGAACGGAGGACGGGGTAATATTTCGGAGGTGGTGATTAATGATAGCTGTTACCGGTTATCGGTTATCGGTTATCGGATTCTGGGGGGAGACACCTTGTTGATCCGGGATACCGTTTATATGCATAATGATCTTGTTATCAAAGATGGAGGAGTTTTGAGAGTTACAGGTTATCTCTCGATGCCGGGAGAATCGAAAATTGCAGTTGAAGCCGGTGCCCGCCTGGAGATTGACGGAGGCACCATTGGTAACCTTTGCGGAGATTTGTGGTTAGGGATACGGGTTAGTGATACTCCTGGTGCACGACCTGCCAGGGTTTCTGTTACACACGGCGGCATTGTGGAGCATGCCCGGACAGGGCTTATCGCAACCGGTCCGGTTGAAACAGAATTAGAGAATTCCGTGTTCCGCAATTGTGAGGAATCGCTTGTCTTTCTTCGGGGGTCTGCCGATTCGATCCTTATAAAAAACTGTACATTCCGCATTACAACAAAGTTGAATCACTACGAGGAAGGCATCACGCCTGCCTTCTTTGTGCGTTCCGAAGGGATTCCCAGGCTGGAGGTCACAGGTAGTAATTTCGTTAATGAGCCGGGTACTTACATTTTTGATGCTGATTGGATGGGAACTGGTATCTCGGCCGATGGCCTATCGATACGTGTTGACCATTCCGAATTCATCAACCTCACTAATGGACTGGATCTGAATTCGCAAAACCGGGATTCAAAGGTCGAAGTGATTGATAACCAGTTTACCCATAACCGGTATGGGATCAAAACCCGTTTTGCAGGCGTTCAGTGGATTTCGAACAACCGAATGATCCTTCAGCGATTTAATAGCGGATGTACTATCGGGATGTTACTCGGGAATCCTGATCGGTTTGCCGTGAATCAGAATCGGTTTGAATCTGTTTATGGGGGCGGGCGCATGGCTGGGATCGTGCTCAATAATCCGACCTTTGAAAACTCTCCGGTTTTTAACAACAAATTCTCAAACCTGCCGGTCGCCGTTTTTATGGACGGTACACCGGATATCGATTCGGTTCTGTTTCAATGGGCGGAAAATTCCGGAACAGCCGATTTTCTGAAACTGGGGCCCCAACTTCGATATAATCAGTTCGATACCGTGGACATGCATCTGGCAATAGTTACCGATTCAGTGTTTGGATCGGCTATCGGAACAATGGCAGAGGTTCAGCCGGAATATTCCATTCCTGCCACTCAATGGACTCCCGGTGGTTTTGCCTGGTATGCTGATCAGGTGCATATGGTGGCTTTCCATGGTTGGAATCTGCAAGCTAAGAGAAAGCCGGATCATGGGTTGTATTGGTTTATGAATTATCCGGGCATAGGGGATCTGGGGCATAAGGACACAGGAACTCAGGGGTACAGCGACTTAATGGAATACCTGCTGAAGATTAATACCGTTAAAGAGTCAGATGGTTGGATTTTTGGTTCTGATGTTTATGAGGCGCTCAGCCGGATTTCGGAGGTGCCCGCAGCGGTGAGATCGGCAAAATTTGCAGTATACTGGGAAAAGTACCAGGCTGAAGATCAAACCTGGCTTCGTGAGGCTCTTGCATCGATAGCGGGACGGTTTGTAAAAGCCGATAGTTTGCTGACTGATCTGGGAACTGATCTTGCCCAAAAGAATTTGGAGCAATGGAATATTTTCCAGCCAACAAATTGCATTAATGGTCTGATCCCGATGAAATCCGCCGCTGTTTCCGGATTTGATCTTCCTGATTTATCTGCGTTCCGCTTCGTTAGGCCGCATCAGGAACAATCTGGACCGCCGGCATTTTTCCTGTATCCAAACCCGGCTCAGAATTATATATTGATCCAGCCGCAGTTGGGTTATTCTTTCGAAAAGGCCTGGGATGGTTACATCATCTCAGTGGATGGCCGCTATTCAAAACGAATCCGGATTGAATCCTGGGAAAACCAGAAATTGACCATTTCCTCACTGCCGGCCGGGGTTTATTTCATTGAATTATTTTCCGGGATTCAATACCTTGGCACCGCGAAATTTATAAAAACAACACATAGATAGGCATGCCTCTACTTAAGGTTTTTCTATTCAACCCCCTGCAGGTCAACGCGTATCTCATTTATGAACCCAACGGGGCAGGGATTCTTATTGATCCATCGTGCATTGATCAATCAGAATTCAAAGAGTTACAGGATTTCATCGGGATAAATCACATAAGGTTGGAATATCAGCTGAACACACATGGCCATTTCGATCATGTATTCGGGGTTCACAGGGTTAGCGAAGCTTACCATCCGAAATATTTGATTCATCAGGCTGATGAGGTTTTTCTTCGCCTTGCCGGGGAACAGGCCAGGAGTATTGGTTTTGATTATGAAGGCGATGTACCGGCACCTGATGGATATCTTAATGAGCCGGATGTTGTATCCACAGATACAATCCGTTTAAAGGTGATATATGTCCCGGGCCATACGCAAGGTTGTGTGGCTTTTTATGAAGAATCAGCGGGTTGGCTTTTTTCGGGAGACACCCTCTTTGCCGGGGGCATTGGCCGCACCGATTTGCCTGGCGGCAACTATGAGCAAATAATCACCAGCATACAGAAAAAACTATTGATCCTGCCTGACGATACTAAGGTCTTTCCCGGCCACGGAACCGCATCCACGATCAAACATGAAAGATTAACCAACCCTTTTCTATAGATTCTCTTACCTACCCGGCATTTCCTGCAAACACTGCATTATGTCATACTTCTTCTTATTTTTACCCGGTTAATTTGTATTAAATCAACCAATAACATATGGTCACTGATCAATTCATTTACAGGCATATCGGGCCGAGGCCTCACGAAATTCAGGAAATGCTGGAAAAGGTGGGCGCAACCACTATGGAGGAGTTTATTTCTTCAGTCGTTCCAGCTCAGATACGTATGAAACAACCACTGAATCTTCCGGCAGGATTGACTGAGCAGGAGTATGCCAAAAAGATCAAACAGATTGGATTAAAGAACAAGCAATACAGAACCCTTATCGGGATGGGTTATTACGGTACCGTAATGCCTGCTGTTATCAAGCGGAATATTCTGGAGAATGCTTCGTGGTATACCTCCTATACTCCTTACCAGGCCGAAATTTCGCAGGGCCGACTTGAGGCTTTACTGAATTTCCAGACTTTGGTGATGGAGCTGACAGCTATGCCATTGGCTAATGCCTCACTGCTGGATGAAGCAACTGCCGCTGCCGAAGCTATGATCCTGATGTTCAACGCAAGATCCCGTGAATTGGTGAAGCGTGAAGCCAGCGTTTTATGGGTTGATGAGAACATCTTTCCTCAAACTCTGGAAGTGATCCGGACCCGGGCTTTGCCACTCGGAATCGAGGTTGAAGTTTGCAAAATAGTGAAGACACGTTTGACTGATAAGGTTTTCGGCATTATTGTTCAATACCCGGCCGGCGATGGTAAAGCATTGATCTATAAACAAACTGTTGATCGGATACATGAGCTGGGCGGCCTCTATACCGCAGTCAGTGACTTGTTTTCACTGGTATTGCTGATCCCTCCCGGGGAATGGGGTGCTGACATTGTTGTTGGCAGTACGCAGCGCTTTGGAGTTCCAATGGGGTTCGGCGGTCCGCATGCCGCCTATTTTGCCGCCCGCGAAGAATTGAAAAGAAGCCTTCCCGGAAGAATTATTGGTGTTTCGCAGGATATGCACGGGAATAAAGCGCTTAGAATGGCACTTCAAACACGCGAGCAGCACATCAAACGTGAGAAGGCCACTTCTAATATTTGCACAGCCCAGGCACTTCTGGCTGCCATTGCCGGCATGTACGCTGTTTATCACGGTCCGGATGGTTTACTCGAGATTGCCGGAAAAATTCACCGGTCGGCCCATACCCTCGAACTGGAACTGAAAAAGTATGGTTACGTTCAGGAAAATAAAGATTACTTCGATACCCTGAGGATCGTACTGCCTGATAAAGTTCCCCTGAAGCATTTTAAAACGATTGCGCTGAAACATCAATTTAATTTCCGCTATTTTGATGATGAAACTATCGGTTTATCAACGGATGAACTTACCGATGTCGCCGAAGTGAACCGGATTCTTGAAATTTTCGCTGAAGTCGCCGGAAAGAATGCCGAAGCAGTTTCGGAATTGGTTGATTCAGCCGGGTTTGATCCCGAATTTGCCCGCACCACAGATTTCCTGACCGAGCCGTGCTTCAATAAATACCAGTCGGAAACGGAAATGATGCGATACATCAAGAAATTGGAACGTCGCGATATCTCCCTCACACATTCAATGATACCTCTGGGGTCGTGTACCATGAAGCTTAACCCGGCCAATTCCATGTTTGCTTTATCCTGGGATGAATTTGCCGGAATCCATCCGTTTGTACCGGTGGATCAAGCCGAAGGATACAGTCAGCTGATTCGGGAATTGGAAGAAGCACTAGTTGAGGTGACCGGTTTTCCTGCCATCTCCTTCCAGCCCAACTCCGGAGCTTCAGGCGAATATGCCGGTCTGATGGTCATCGAAGGCTACCACCGGAGTCGCGGCGAAGGCCACCGGAATATAGTACTTATCCCGGCTTCCGCACACGGAACCAACCCTGCCAGTGCAGTTATGGCAGGCAGTAAGGTGGTTGTCGTAAAATGCGATGAACAGGGTAACGTGGATATTGATGATTTGAAATTAAAGGCTGCTGAACATGCCGCAAACCTTTCCGCATTCATGATCACCTATCCTTCCACCCATGGGGTTTTTGAAACCGAAATTAAAACCATGGCGGACATTATCCATTCTCATGGTGGATTGGTCTACATGGATGGTGCAAATATGAATGCACAGGTAGGCTTAACCAAACCCGCTCTGATTGGTGCTGATGTTTGCCACCTTAACCTGCATAAAACGTTCGCTATCCCTCACGGCGGAGGAGGTCCGGGGGTTGGACCGATTGGTGTTGCCCAACACCTGGTTGAATTCCTTCCATCACACCCGGTGGTTCAGGTGGGAGGTGAAAAAGGAGGGGTAGTTTCAGCTGCTCCTTATGGAAGTGCCCTGGTGCTTACCATCTCGCATGCTTATGTGCAGATGCTTGGCAGTGAAGGGCTAAAAGCAGCCACCGAAATGGCTATTCTTAATGCTAACTATCTGGTGGAGTGTTTAAAAGGGCACTATGACGTCCTGTATACCGGGGCCAATGGGCGTGTTGCTCATGAGTGTATCCTCGACTGCCGGAACTTTAAGTCACAAACTGGTATCGAAACTTCGGACATAGCCCGCCGGCTCATGGATTATGGCTTCCATGCACCAACACTCTCTTTTCCGGTTCATGAAACTTTGATGATCGAGCCTACTGAAAGTGAATCGAAACAAGAACTCGATCGTTTTGCTGAATCTTTGATTTCCATCCTGTTCGAAATCAGTGACGTGGAAATGGGTATTACCCATGCTGACAATAATGTGCTGAAAAATGCACCGCATACAGCAGCTCACATTGGTGATGACACCTGGAGCCATCCCTATGGCCGGCTCAAGGCTGCTTTTCCGCTGCCCTGGATCGCTGAAAATAAATTCTGGCCCTATGTTGGCAAAATAGATAATGCCTATGGCGACCGAAATCTGATCTGCTCCTGTAAAGGGCTGGATGAATATTAAATAGCACAAAGGTGAATGAATTGTGCTCAAAAAAAAGGAGGTCCTGAGGCCTCCTTGTAAGATCAAAGTCAATCTTGAGTTATGATTGATAATCAGTTATTGTTTGCTCAAAATAATCTGGAAACTCCAATCAGTCCGGGGATAGTAAAGGCAATAAAACAGTTTCATGCTCTGAGGTGTATTCATGTGATACATGATCGTCCGCCTGCATGATTCATTTGTCCAGGCATTATTGATCCATCGTTGCGTCTGTTCAACCATGATCTCGGTATCCTGACGGCTGACGGGTTCAAAGGAACCTTTTAACGAGTAGCCGTCTTTCTCACTGGTCAAGATCTTCACAAACTCAAGGGTAATCTGTCCTTCCTCAGTTATTTCTGCATTAACCCTCATAATTCCCAAACCAAAATCTATCGGACCTCCGCTCCATGTTCCGAGGTACGGAGCCGGAGCGGTTGCGACGGAGACCGTAAAGGTTTTTGTGGTTCCATCTTCGGCCGTGACAGTATAAACAACCGGTCCTGTAAAATCTTTCTGCTGACCGGTTGATGGGCTTAAGGCAGCCCGTGGCGATATTTCAATCGTGGGGATTAACTGGCTGATATCTATACCAAACGCAACCTCGGCCGAGATGTCAGTTCCAACGATATCTCCCAGAAAATTCCGTTCCAGCTGTGCATTTTTGCTGGCTTCAAAAATGAAGGCGAGGATCTCCTTTTTGCTGGATAATTCTTCCTTTTTACAGGAAGACATAAATACTGCTCCCACTAGCAGGAACAGGGCCAGAAAGGTAGTCTTTCTAACCATGGTTAATTTTTTTAGCGGTTGGAGCTACTGTAACATGGCATCCTTGATGAGGATGCTGAAAAGCTCGTTGAGACTCAGGCCTGCAATGGAGGCCTGCTTGGGGACAATACTGTGCGGAGACATTCCTGGTACAGTGTTCACTTCAAGGAACCAGGGGATTTTGTCAACCAGGATATAGTCCATACGCACTACTCCCCGGCAATCCAATAAATCATAGATCAATGATGACAGGTCTTGCACCGACCGTGCAGTTTCCGCGGAAATTCGTGCAGGCGTTATTTCGTCTGACATTCCGGGAGTGTACTTGGCTTCGTAATCGAAAAACTCCTTTTTGCTGATGATCTCAGTAACAGGAAAGACTTCTCTCGTGTATCGGGTCTTAAACAGACCGCACGTAACTTCGGTTCCAACCAGAAGCTTTTCAATGATTGCTTCCCGGTCTTCGCTTAGAGCCCGTTCGAGGGCAGGCAGGATTTCGCCTGGATGGTTTACCCTGGAAGTTCCGCAACTGGAACCTCCGTTGTTGGGTTTAACGAAGCAGGGCATTCCGATATTCTCTATAATATTATTGATATCAACCGGTTGGTCTTTTCGGATCAGTAAGGATGGTGAAATATTAATTCCACATTGTTTAAGAAACTGGTTGCAATGAAACTTGCTGAATGTGAGTGCACCGCTGAAGGAACGGCAACCGGTGAATGGCATTCCGATCAATTCAAAATAGGCCGGAAGAATCCCGTTTTCACCTGGTGTCCCATGAATGGAATTAATGACAGCATCAAAATGCCTTACCTTGCCATTGGGTTGCCAGCTAAAATCATGACGGTTAACCGGATAAACTGATCCATCCTTATCATGAACCTCCCAGCCTTGCTGCGAAATAACTACTACCCGCGCATCATAAAGAACCGTATCGAGATTGTTTAAAATATTATTTGCACTTTTAATGGAGATTTCGTATTCCGATGAGTCTCCGCCGGCAACAATCGCAATATTTAAAGGACTAGGATTCATCAATTTAGATAGTCAGAATTTGGACTGATTCTCTGGCCTAATTTACGAATTTTTATAGCAATTTGTTTCGTTTAGCAGCTAAAGCTCCTGAGTCCGGCCACCCAGGTATGTACGCCATTTCCGGATTACCTCCGTCATATCTTCCGGTAGTTCGGAATTGAATTGCATCCAGACCTTGGTTTCGGGATGCGTAAATCCAAGCTCTTTTGCGTGCAAAGCCTGACGAGGCAAAATTTTAAAGCAGTTTTCAATAAACTGGCGGTATTTTGTAAATGTGGTTCCCTTCAGAATAAGATTGCCTCCATAATCTGCATCGTTGAACAGCGGATGGCCGATGTATTTCATGTGAATGCGGATCTGGTGTGTGCGGCCGGTTTCCAGGCGGCACTCAACCAATGATATATAACCAAAATCTTCCAGAACTTTATAATGGGTAACGGCCCTCTTCCCTTGTAACCCATCGGGAAAAACGGTCATAACCTGGCGGTTTTTCGGATTTCTGCCGATAGGGGCATCAATCGTGCCCTCAGCCTCCTTTGGCACGCCCCAAACCAGGGCTTGATATATCCGGTGTGAGGTTTTATTGAAAAACTGTTTACCCAAATGACTCTTTGCTTTTTCGGTTTTAGCAACCACCAGCAATCCGGAAGTATCCTTATCTATGCGGTGAACCAGTCCGGCACGGATATCTTCCTGCGTAAACATCTCGAGCGCCCGATAACGGTGGGCAAGGGCGTGGACCAGGGTACCGCTGTAGTTGCCATGTGCAGGGTGAACCACCATGCCGGGTTTTTTATTTACAACCAGCAGTGAATCATCCTCATAAACAACATCAATGGGAATGTCTTCCGGAACAAGTTCAAATTCCTTCCGTGGAAAGGAGAGCATTATAACAATCTGATCACCTGGCTTTACCTTGTAATTGGCCTTTACGGGCTTGTTATTAACCAGTACGCATCCTGCATCGGCAGCATCTTTGATTTTAGTACGGGAGGTGTCCTGTAGTCTGTCAATCAGGAATTTATCTATACGTAAAAGGGACTGCCCCGGATCAGCTACAAATCGGAAGTGTTCAAAAAGCTCGTTTTTCTCCTCTGGCTCATCGAGGTGCAACCACATTTTATTCATGGATAATAATCAACTTTTGCCGTGTGTGGATCCCGGAATCCGACTGAACCTGGATCAGATAAATTCCATTGGGCAGATCAGAAACGGCAATTTTGCATACAGGCCCGGTTTCCTGTAAATTCCGGATTATGCTTCCATGAAGATCAGTCATTGTAATCCGCATGGTTCCGGTCTGATCGCCGCAATCAATCCGGATCAGATCATTGGATGGATTGGGATATATTTTTACCGGGTTATTGAGGTTATTTGACAGATCTGCAGGATTTATGCCGGATTTGCGTGATTTATTGGCAAATACCGGCCTGATCATCAAGGCACCTTCAAACCTTGAATTCTGCCAGGTACCGCTGATGTTGAATAAAATATCCTGCCCATGATTATTCTGGCGGTCGAAGCCAACGTTTAAAAAATCCGCAGTGGTTTGCAACCAGCCAATATAGTAAGCACCGGTGACAACCTGGGCGGTATCGAGTTTTATCCGCTGAAATTTATTGATTCCGTTATACTCCGGCACTGCACCATCCTGAACATAGAGCAGCTCACCAGGCTTATTATTATCATCGGCCCAAACGGCCAGACGGAAGAACTTCTTGCTCGCATCGGCGAAACTGCGGTTGAAATAAAAATCAACCGCATACAATGAATCCCCGTTATTCAGGTTGTTAAAACGATAAGCCAGTTTTGCGGTGCGGGAGCCCTCGCCAACCAATCCGTAACCTGCTTCTGATGAGCCATCATCATAGGCATAGTAATCAGAAAAAATCTGTTCAGATACGACCTTGTCGTTACCGGGTATCCAGTCGGGAGTTGCCTGATTCATGTCGAGTGACACCTCAAACAGCGCTGAATCCTTTTCATCGCTCGTAAAGCCGTAGTTGAATGCAGCATCGTAATTCAGGGTTTGGAATGCTTTGACCTCATCAGACTGAAAGTTTTTTTCAAAACCTGTTCCTGCCACCCAAACCGGTGAAATACGGAATACCGGCGAAAATACCCGTCGATCCGACGAGAGGTTATTCAGGTTGACCTGGAAAATGGCTTTAACCGCAGAAATGCCGGCTATCTTGAAATGCTCCCATGGCATGGCAGTGTAGTTCAAAAGCAGAGAACCAACAGGTTGCACCAGGGAAGCATCCTGCATGATGGTATCGTTGTAATGACGGCCATTGTTGAGGTATACGTAATCGAGGTTCCAATGGTCGGCGTTGACTTTTAAGCTCGGTTCATAGGAAGGGGAAAGGGATGCATAATTGCGGAAACGGAAGCGGAATCCTTTTTGAAGGAAACGTGAATCGGTGATGTTTATCATTACGATACTGAAATCGTGCGAAGTGGTGCCAGGTGCACTCCATATGCGGAACCAGCGATTATTGTCGGGAGCATAAAACTCAACTACCAGCGAATCCTCCGGCCCAGGGGCATCTCCAAGTCCCTGGGGTTGATAATAAAAACTAAGGTAAATGGTAGTATCCCGGGGAAGGAAAAGGTTAACCGGCAGGGAAGTAAGGGCATCGGCCAGAAATGACTGCACGGTGGCGGTACTGTAAATAGTACCGGTTGAGTCGATTGCATCAAATGTGGCTACACCATAGGTGGGTGGATTGATCGCAAAGGAATGATTTATATAGACATTGGGATCGGTCCAGCGAATACTCTCAGGGAAAGGTGAAGAATTGCTGAAATCATCACGTATGGGCAGCTGCAGTGTATCCGGAATACCGGATTTGAATGGGATTGATTTACCCTGATTCATAAGCACCGGATTTGAGGCAACTGAAACCAGCCTTTCCTGTGCCTGGCTGTTGTTTCCCAAAACAACTGCCAGAAAACAGATTATGTAAACAATATATTTGACCTTCATGAAATCATTTTTGTATTTGCGCAGTGTCATTAATAAGAGTGCCCTTTATAGAGAAGGCCGAATCCATTTGTATGATCCGGAGGGAATCCATTGTGAGCCAGATGTCGATTGATGTTCCCAGCCTGGCCTGATTGTTGAAATCGGGGAATTGCCTGTAAACCTTAGCCAGTGCGCTGTCCATGGCATTGGTGACGGTTGGGTCGTATTGCGTAGCACCAAGGTTAAAATAGTTATTAAAAGCAATGATACGTGCCGTTTCCCGGCCGATGTTCAGTAAATTCGGTACCGGCGAGCGTTCATTGCTCAGCCCTTCACCCACTACCAGGGTAATACCGGACCCTTTTTCGATATTGGTACCCTCGGCTATCAACTTCCCCCCGAATTTCTGCTCAAGTACATAAGTCGGGGCAAAATGGGGGATGTACTCGATGTTGGAAATAAGGAGCCCTGCACTGGATAATACCCTTTCAGCCTGACGGTAAGGCATGTCGTAGGCTTTTGGCATTTTGATCATTTGAGGGAACCAACAGTTGGTGATGATAAAGATTTTCCGGTTTTTCTTTATGCCTGACCCTGGTTCAGGATATTGGTCAAGGACTGTACCACGGGGAAATTCCGCAAGATAGGTTGAATCCTGAACGATCCACACAATATGGTTCTGCGAACACAGTCGGTCAACTTGCTGAAGCGACATCCCGGTGAAATCCGGAACACGGATCTTTTTTCCATGTCCGGTATAAGAATAGAGACTGATCTGAACCAGAATGATCAAACCAAGAGTAACCAGTACGGCAATCAGTACATTCTTCCAAAAAATCCGGCTAAGCAGGAACTGAACTACGGGTGACTTCATAATTGATTACAGCTGCAATAACAACGTTTTGGCAAAGATAAAATTATATGATGGATTGAGTTAATAGATTTTCAGAGTGTTGTACAGGGTGTCGCGCTCAACGGGTTCAAGCCCGCTGCTCCGGATCAGCGACACCAAACCATCGGTTGTCATAGCCGGATTCTGATCCTCAGCCCCTGCCATGGAATAGATCCGGGTGGTATCCTCAATGGTGCCGTCAAGGTCGTCAACACCAAAAGAAAGGGATAACCCCGCAATCTCTTTACCGATCATAGGCCAATAAGCTTTCAGGTGGGGAAAATTATCGAGAAAAATCCGGTTGATTGCATAATTCCGGAGGTCTTCAATAATACTGACCTCGCCAATGACTCCTAAGGAATTGTTGGCTTTCCGGTATTTCAACGGTATAAAAACCTGAAAACCACCGGTCCGATCCTGCAGCTGCCTTAAACGGTTCAGGTGGTCGATCCGGTGAACGTATTTCTCAAGATGCCCGTACAACATCGTTGCATTAGTGGGGATCCCGATACGATGAGCCGATTCATGGATCGCAAGCCAGGTTTCAGATCCCGATTTATCGGGACAAATCGTACTCCTCAGTTCTTCATCAAAAATCTCTGCCCCTCCACCCGGGATAGAATCCAAACCTGCTGATTTAAGCCGGGTCAATCCTTCTTCAACCGAGACCTGGCTTTTGCGGAACATGAAGTCGAGCTCCACCGCCGTAAATGCTTTGATAAAGAGGGTTGGATTTAATTTCCTGATCTGGCGAAGCATATTTTCGTAATAATCGAGTGTGCGATGGGGATGTACTCCTCCAACAATGTGCACCTCGGTAGCTGAAAGATCTTTAAATTGATTGATCTCCAGTAATATATCATCCAGGCTCATCTCCCAGGAACCAGGTTGGTTGAATTTCCGGGAATACGAACAGAACCGGCAATTGTGTATACAGATGTTGGTAGGTTCAATGTGAAAGTTGCGATTGAAATAGACACTCTTTCCACTTTTTCTTTCTTTTACCTGACACGCCAACCGCGACAGATAACCAAGGCCGGCATTTTCATAAAGATATAATCCCTCGTCCGGATCGATCCGATTGCCTTCAGTAATAGATTCTTCTATTTTCTTTAAACGATTATCCTGAACCCCGATCATACCCGATTTTGTTAGATTTTGTGGCCCCCAAAGGTACGACAAAATGCAATTTGGGCGACCCGCTATCTTTTTCGATATTTGTTCACATTCAATCATGAGTCAAAAAAGGAGAGCCATAATTATCGGTGCCGGTCCGGCCGGGTTAACAGCAGCTTTTGAGCTGCTGGCCAGGACGGATATTGAAGCTGTGGTTATGGAGGCTACCGGTCAGATCGGCGGAATCTCTCAAACGGTTGAATATAAGGGCAACCGGATGGATATCGGCGGGCACAGGTTTTTTTCTAAATCCGACCGTGTTATGAACTGGTGGCTGAAAATGCTGCCGATTGAACTAACAAAAACGCTCCATGCCGAAAGTCGGGAAAATGAGCCCAAACATCCTGATAAAGTGATGCTTGTCAGGAACCGGCTGTCGAGAATATACTTTGGCCGAAGATTCTATTCTTACCCTATTCGATTGGATCACAATACACTCCGGAATCTTGGAATGAAGCGAATAATGCTTATCGGATGGTCGTATTTTTTTGCCTGGCTAAAACCCATAAAGCCCGAAAATAGCCTGGAGGATTTTTTCATAAACAGGTTTGGCAAAGAACTGTATCAAACTTTCTTTAAAGATTATACTGAAAAGGTATGGGGAGTACCGTGCAATGAAATCAAACCGGAGTGGGGGGCTCAGCGTGTGAAAGGCCTGTCGGTATCAAAAGCAATCTGGCATGCAATGCGAACGATCTTCCCGAAGGAAAACAGCATTAATCAAAAGGGAACTGAAACCAGCCTGATTGAAAGGTTCCTCTACCCAAAACTCGGACCCGGTCAGCTTTGGCAGGAGGTGGCCTTGAAGATCAATGAAATGGGAGGAATAATCCATAATAACTGCAAAGTTTCCCGGCTCGAATGGAAAGAAGGGCTGGTTACCGGGGTATGGTTCCGGAATGATCCGGCCGGGGAGGAAGAATTTATCGGGGCTGATTATGTTTTTTCTACAATGCCCGTGAAAGACCTGATACGGGGGATGGGTGCCGTGGTTCCGGAATCAGTCAGGGCTGTTGCGGATGGTTTGCAATACCGGGATTTTATCACTCTCGGACTTTTGTACAAGAAAATGATGATTTGCCGGCCGGATTGCATAGGTGACAAAAGAGTTCCTGATAACTGGATCTATATCCAGGAAGCAGATGTCAAAGTTGGAAGAATCCAGGTTTTTAATAACTGGAGCCCCTTTATGGTAAATGATCAGAATACGGTGTGGCTTGGACTGGAATATTTTTGTCAGGAAGGTGACGACCTCTGGATAGCAACAGATAAAAATTTGATTCAGAAAGGAATAGCAGAACTAAAGAAAATCGGATTTTGCCATCCGGATGATTTTCTCGATGGTACGGTGGTCCGGATGCCTAAAACCTATCCGGCTTATTTTGGTACCTATGACCAGTTTGATGCCATTCGCCGGTTCACCGATTCATTCGACAATCTTTTTCTAATAGGCCGAAATGGTATGCATCGGTATAATAATCAGGATCATAGCATGTTAACCGCAATGACTGCTGTTGATCTCATCTTAGAGGGCAGTACGGAAAAGGATCCAGTATGGGCAGTCAATACAGAGGAGGATTACCATGAAAGTTCTGCAAAATAGGCCGGTTACCTTACTGATCCTCTCTATCACCCTGGTTATCATTGGGGTTTATGCCTTTCTCAGGATACCATCCACCGAAGGCTTCAATCCGACCGACGACGGGGCTATCCTGGCACAATCTTACCGGATACTAAACGGTGAAATTCCGCACCGGGATTTTATCTCCATTCGCCCTGCCGGTTCTGCAGTCATGCACATGATTCATTTTTTCTCACCTCTCCCGCTTGAGATTTCTGCAAGATGGCTGGTGTTAATCGAGTACTTAATTTGCTCGATATTAATAACATTTTTATTGGCAGGCTCCTGGTTTAAGGGATTGCGAAAGGCCTATTATCTTTTACTGGTATCGGGGTCGGTTGTGGTGATGTTTATTCTCAATCAGAATCATTACAACCTTTTTCCATGGACCACCATCGATGGCCTGTTTTGGTTCAGTTTAGCTTTATATGCCTGGTACAAACTAAAAATCAATCCAGCCGGAAAACACTTAAGATGGCAAATCCTGATACTGTTTGCTGTTACCTGTTCGCTATTATGCCGGCAGACATTTGCGTTACCGGGCGGACTGCTTGCCCTTCGAATGGTTATTTGGGAAATCAGGCTAAGGGAGCGGCATTGGCTAAGGATATTCCGCAGCCTTCTGCCGGCAATGATTATCGGATTATTGCCCGGATGGCTTTATGCAGGTGTATTAACTTTTACCGGCACGTGGCCTGATTTCTTTCAACAGATGACCGGGCGCACCGAATTATGGGAAACCGGGATAATTCGGTTTTCGCATGCTTTCTGGCACTCGCCTGTGCTGATTTTGTTCGGGTTGGCAATCGTTACCGGACTGATTAAGACCTGGAACACGGAATCCGGCAAGGATAATTACCGGATTGATATGATCATCATGGTTCAGAAATCAGTCAGTTTTTTCATCAAAATAGTTTTGGTATTTGCCGTTTTCATAAAACCCACCTTGCTATTCGCGATTTCGTTTGCCTTTTTCTGGATTTTAATTCTTGATGTTTTCCTGATCTATCTGCATGATCGTCAGCTTCCAAGATGGACCCGGCCAACATTTTGGATTTTGCTTGTTGCCTGGACGAGTGCCGTCTCGCTTGGAGACAATGCTCCGGTTTTCGCGCTGGGCTGGCTTGCCGGGACTGCAATCTTAATGCAGATAAAGGATTTCTGGAACCGGATTTACCGGAATGTAAGGCCTTATCAGCTGATTGCAACAGGATTATTTATCCCGGCACTTTTTGTTTTATCGCTGGTGGTTCAGCCTCGTGTGAATTACCGCGACCTGCCTGCAAAACAACTCACATGTCAGGGTGGAGATATTTTCCCGGCCCTGGCAGGTGTGAGGCTTTCACCAATGATATCGGAATATCTGTCAGAAATTAAAAAACTCTATAATGAGTTTGGTTCTCCCCAAGGAAGGTTTGCTGTTTGGCCTAACAATGCTTTGATTTATCCGTTGCTCGGCAGTAAGAATCCTTTTCTTCTGGATTGGATGCAAGCTGCCGAATATGTTGGGAATGAGAAAAGGGTTATTGAATCAACCCGAAACACTCTCGATACACAGGATTTAATTATTCTGGTGGAGAAAGTGAATGTTAAATGGATAGCGACAGAGCGGGTGCCGGTTGACAGTCGATCGGCGGATTACCTTTATCTTCAGTTGCTTGATACTTTAGCCCGGCAGGTAGATACAGAGAGTACCTGGTTCAAAGTGTACCGTACCAAATAATAAATCCCCGTTGCTGGCGGGGATCGGTATT
>Ga0265292_1000859_pt1 | contig 32961 bp, 25 predicted proteins | sample Munlanlewell296A_FD_189080 | JGI IMG/M metagenome (GOLD analysis project Ga0265292, IMG submission 189080) | Leachate microbial communities from a municipal landfill in Southern Ontario, Canada - Leachate well 296A | ecosystem: Engineered > Solid waste > Landfill > Unclassified | place: Canada... | reverse complement strand
ATCACTAACCAGAAACCGTTAAAACGGTTCAAATCTTGACTTCTATTTCATTAACACCTCGATTAATCGAGGTGTTAATGAAAAAAGATGATAGTATCTCAACCGTTTCAACGGTTTTATTTGAATATTCACACAGCCTCTGAAGGTCGTGGCTATTCAATAATAAATTTTGCGTAAGGTGACTTAGTAAGTTGACTCACTTTTCTCACCCATAACAATTTTTACACTCGCACTTGCGCCAATGCGGTCTGCACCACTCGCTATCATTGCTTCCGCATCTTCTTTTGAGCGAATTCCACCGGAAGCTTTAACGCCAATTGCAGAGCCGACAATTTTTCTCATTAGTGCGATATCTCCAACAGTGGCGCCGCCTTTTGAAAATCCGGTTGAAGTTTTTACAAAATCGGCTCCGGCTTTTTTGCAGATCAAACAGGCTTTTACTTTTTCTTCATCTGTTAAAAGAGCAGTCTCTAAAATTACTTTACAAACATTTCGGTGCGCTTTTGCTGCAAGAACAACTTTGTTTACATCATTAAAAACGTAATCATAATTTTCACTTTTTAATTGACCAACATTAATTACCATATCAATTTCTGTTGCTCCATTTGCGATCGCCTGTTCAGCTTCCAACCGTTTTACTTCGGTGGTTGTTGCGCCCAGCGGGAAGCCGATTACTGTACAAACTTTAACATCGGTCCCTTTTAATAATGAGGAACAAAGAGAAACAAATCCCGGATTAACGCAAACAGAAGCGAAATGATATTGTTTAGCCTCTGCACAAAGTTTTGTAATTTCATCGGTGGTAGCATCCGGTTTCAACATTGTGTGGTCAATCATTCTTGCAAGAGAAAGATCGGGGAGATGATCTCCAACGCCAAGTCCCGCAGAGATTCTTTCAGCACCAACATTAACAATATTTTTAACTGCATTGGGTTGAGTGATTACGTTTGTTTCCCAGCCTTTGCAAGTATCGCCTTGACAATAAAAATCGCGCAACGACTTTTCTAAAAATACCTGCGAAACAATTCTCTCAATTTTTGATGAGTCCATTTTATTTTCCAGCTTTTAAATATGCTTTGAATGTATTTTGTAGTAACATCGCAATTGTCATTGGTCCAACGCCGCCTGGAACGGGAGTGATGAAAGAAGTTTTGGGAGAAACATTTTCAAAATCAACATCACCAACAATTCTGTATCCTTTTGGTTTTGTCGAATCTTCAACGCGATTTATTCCAACATCAATTACAACCGTTCCCTCTTTAACCATATCGGCTTTGATAAAATTTGGAACTCCGATTGCCGCAATTAATATATCTGCAGACAATGTATATTTTTTCAAATCAGCAGCGGCGGAATGACAAATGGTTACGATCGCATTTGCAAATTCTTTTTTCTGAAGCATAATATTTGCGATCGGTTTACCGACAATGTTGCTTCGCCCAACAACCACCACATGCTTCCCTTTCGTTTGGATGTTATACCGCTTTAGCAATTCTTGAATGCCTGCCGGCGTGCACGGGAAAAACGTATCGTTCCCAATAACTAAATTTCCAACGCTTACCGGATGAAAACCGTCAACATCTTTTTCGGGAGCTATTGCATTAATAATTTTTGATTCGCTGATCTGCTTCGGCAAGGGAAGTTGTACTAAAATTCCGTGAAAAGAATTATTATCATTATAACTTTGCACAATCCACAACAACTCGTCTTCAGTTGTTGATTCGGGAAGTTTTTCAACTTTGGAAAGAAATCCTATTTCTTCACACGCTTTTGCTTTGCTGTTTACATAAACTTTTGAAGCAGAATTTTCTCCAACAAGAATAGTAACTAATCCGGGAACACTTTTACCCTTTGCTTTTAATTTATCAACTTCTTGTTTTAATTCAACTCGAATTTCAGAAGCGACTTTTTTACCATCAATTACAATCATATTCGTTAGCTTATTATCCGCCCAAGGCGGATTGAAATTCCGGGAATAAAATTCTTTCAATTGAAACTGTTTTCCCGGTTGACGCATCAACCTTTAAGAAAACACCGCAGAGATGTACATCATTTTCAGCAGTCTCATATTTTTGAGGTGTTTGATAAATAAACCGGTTTATAGCCGCCTGACTTTTCATTCCGATCACAGAATCATACGGTCCGGTCATTCCGACATCAGTAATATAAGCGGTACCGTTCGGAAAAATTCTTTCATCGCTTGTTTGTACATGTGTGTGCGTTCCAACGAGCGCGCTGATTTTTCCGTCCAAGTACGTTGCGAGAGCAACTTTTTCAGCTGTAGCTTCAGCATGAAAATCAACAAAGATAATTTTTGTTTCAGATTTTATCCGCGCAAGTATCCAATCAGCCGAACGAAACGGACAATCAATCGTTGCCATATAAGCTCTGCCTTGTAAATTAACAACGGCTACTTTTCCTCTTTTTGAATCAACAATTACATGACCGTTCCCATGCGTTCCTTTTGGATAATTTAAAGGACGAAGCACCCGTGGTTCATTTTTTAAATATTCTTGTGATTGATGTTTGTCCCAAGTATGATTTCCGCCGGTAATCGCATGAACGCCAAGTTTAAAAAGTATTTCCCCTTCTTTGGGAGTGATCCCCTTTCCATCAGCAACATTTTCACCATTAGCAATAACCACATCGGCTTTGTATTTTTGGATCATACCCGGAAGCCATGTTTGTACGAAGGTTAATCCAGGTTTTCCAATAATGTCACCGATAAAAAGTATATTAATTAATTCCATATTCTTCTAAATTTGTAAAGAAAATATATCTAATTAAAAAGTAACTTAAAAGAATTGAGAAAGATTTCTCCGGTTTTGTATGCTGAATACCGAAATATTACAACTTCCTTTTGAAGAAGCAGAATTTTCTGTTGTTGATGTTGAGACAACCGGGTTAGGTCCGGCTAATAATAACATCATCGAAATTGGGTTAGTGAAAATAAAAAACTTCAAAGTCATTGACCGCTACAATTCATTTATAAATCCTGGGAGATCCATTCCTCCATTTATTACGCAGTTTACCGGCATTTCAAATGATGATGTTTACGATGCACCATTTTTTGAAGATTTAGTGAAACCATTACAAGATTTTTTGGAAGACTCGGTTTTGGTTGGACATAACTTGCAATTCGATTTAAGTTTTCTACGGAAAGAATTTCAAGTATGCGGAGTTGAAAATTACCAACCGCTTCAACTTTGCACACTTCGTTTAGCTAGAAGAATGTTCCCAAATCTCAAAAGCCGTTCGTTGGGAAATCTTGCAAACCATCTTCATTTAAAAAATGAAGATGCTCACCGCGCGTATGCCGATGCAGAAGTTACAGCAAAAATCCTGTACAATTTAGTTGAAAGATTAAAAGCTTCGGAAGGATTTCAGACTGTCCAAGAATTTATTAATTACCAATATCAATCTACTCAAGTAAAACCAAAAGTTCCGTTAAAGAAAAATCTTGCTGATGCTTTTCTCTCACTTCCGAAATCTCCCGGAGTTTATTTCTTTTTTAATAAGAAAGAGGAAATTATTTATATCGGTAAAGCTAAAGCGCTGCGCGATAGAATAAAGTCGTATCTCTCACTAACTTCTCCGCGGAAAAGTAAAAAAATTCTTACCACGGCGCACAAGTTTAAAACGATAACAACGAAAACAGAATTAACCGCTCTGCTTGCCGAAGCCGAGTTGATAAAAAAAATAAATCCTAAAATGAATGTGATGCTGAAACAGTATCACAATAAATATTTCTTGCGGTTTACGCTTTCCCATCAAGCGCCAAAAATTGAACTCACGAATAACTTTTCATTTGACGGAAACGATTATTTCGGAATGTTCATTTCGCGTAAACTTGCCCAGCAAGTGCTTGATATGATTGACAAAATTTTTCTTTTGCGTGAGTGCGATGAGAAGGAATTTAACAAGAAACGAAGATGCTTTCTTGCGGAAATTGAACGCTGCACCGCTCCCTGTGTGGTTGATACTACCGAACCGTATTTAGATGAAGTAAAAAATGTGTATGAGTTTCTTTATGGGAAAAATCAATTTGCGGTAAACCGATTGGTCTCTAAAATGAAAAGCTATTCAGATCAACTTCGTTTTGAAAAAGCTGCCGAGATTAAAGAGTTGATTTCACTCGTTCTTTCTCAAATTCATAAATCGTCTTTACTTGCCGAACCGATTAACAGCGCAAATGTTCTATTTGAAATTACCGGTTTTGAAGGGCAAAAAGATTATTTTCTATTGCTTGAAGGAAAACTGTTTATTAAAGACTACTTTGCGAATAACGAAATAAATTTTGAACGCGCTTTAGATGATTATTTTGATGGGACCAGACAGCTTGATTTTATTCCCAACAATGAAGATTTAGAGAAAATAAAAATTACTCTAAACTGGATTACCCAGCACCGTCAATCGGTCCATATTTTTTATTTAAAGGAATACCGTTCAAAAGAAGAACTGTTTAAAAAAATGCAGCGCGGAATTGCGAATGTTTCAGCGCCGGATGAATCGTATTTTGAAATTAAGAATTTTATCCCTGAGGAATAATTATTTATACAATCCCTTTGAAAATCAAACAGAAGTTTCTAACTTTCTATAAATAAAAGGAAGACTATGAGCGAAACGTTATCAATTCTAATTTTTTCGGAAAGCAGAGAATCTGCCGGAATGTATCAAACCCTCGCTTCCGAGTTTCAAGCTCAAATTCTCGTTAAGGAAAAGAATAAAAATAATCTTGCATTGCTGATGGAAAGAACATACAATCTTGTCATTAACGAGATACAAAATCCCGTTTTAAATGAAATCGAATTTGTTGATCTGTTAAGCGATGCCGCCCCAGGCGTTCCAATTCTTTTAGTCTCTTCTTTTTTCTATGATACAAAAGATATCGTTTTCGGTAAAAAAATTGCAGGATTCATTCTAAAACCTTTAACCTTTGAAAAACTTCAATCTGAAGTAAATACAATTTTACATAAAAAGATTGAAGAGCCGGTCGAAGAGATTATAGCAAAACAAGAAGTTCCGCAGGTAGATTCTATCGTTTTTCAAAATAAAAGACTCTCCGTCTTGTTTGAAATTTCAAAAAGTATTAACTGCATAAAAGATTTCGATGAAATGCTTCACCATATTGTGGAAGTTGCCGCAAACTCACTTGATGCCGAGCGAGCTACTCTTTTTATCGTTGATAAACAAACAAAAGAGTTGTGGTCAAAATCGGGGATCGGCATTCATCAAAAAGAAATTAGAATTCCGATCGAAACAGGGATTGCCGGTGAAGTTGCACTTAATAACGCATATCAAATTATTGATGATCCGTATGCGCATCCGAAGTTTAATCGAAAGGTTGATAAAGTTACCGGATATAAAACAAGAAATATTCTTTGTGTTCCAATGGCGAATATCAACGGTGAAGTGATCGGGGTTTTTCAAATCCTTAATAAAAAAGAAGGTTCATTTAGTGTAGATGATGCACAGTTTTTAAGTGCTATGGCTGTAAGCACCGGGATTGCCATAGAAAATTCTTTGCTTCGCGAAGAATTAAAAAATCAACTTGAAAAAATAAAAATCTCATATGATGAACTGTACATTGCTCAAAACCAGATTGTAAAAGAAACAAAGATCGTGAATAGTATGGAACTGCTTAATAAGCTCAAAACTCAATTGTTCCAACCGCAAGCCTATGATTCCTTGATCATCGGGTTAAAAAATGTAAAAAGCTTTCAGCACGTCATTGATCAAATAAATCTTTTTAAAGAAAATAATCTTTCAACATTAGAAAATGCTGAAAAAGAAATTAAAAAATCCATCCGGCATTAACTACTCTTACTGAAATTGGAGAATAAATGAAATCATTTATCACTTTTGTTTTTTGCGTGTTTTTCTTTTCCCCGTTAATAAAAACGCAATCGGCACTTTATGTTCCGCTTGATATAAAAAAAGCTTACGAGAAACAAACGCGCAATTATGACGGAACACCGGGTAAAAATTACTGGCAAAATTCCGCCAACTACATGATCAACGTTCAAGTATTTCCAAAAGATAAATTATTAAAAGGAAGTGAAACAATAACGTATTTTAATAATAGTCCCGATACGTTGAAATTTTTAATTTTTCGTCTTTACCAAAACATTTATCAATTAGGAGCGCCCAGAGAATTTAGCGTTAGCAAAATAGATTTACATGATGGGATCAAAATTCATAAAATAAAATTAAATGAGATTGAATTTTCTCCCGACACAACAAAGAGTGTTTCAATTAACGCAACGGTAATGAGAATAACTCTCGAGAAACCTCTCCTACCTAAAAGCACAATGAACTTAGGTTTCGATTGGGAAGTCACTCTTCCTTCGGTTTCAAATATCCGTATGGGTGTTTACGATTCGACAACCGCAATGGTTGCCTACTGGTATCCGCAAGTTTCGGTTTATGATGATGTGCATGGCTGGGATACTGACCAATACACCGGCAGTCAAGAATTTTATAATGATTTCAACAATTATGAAGTATCAATAGAAGTACCGAATACTTTTTGCGTTTGGGCAACTGGAGTTCTGCAAAATGCCGGATCAGTTCTTTCACCAAAAACTTTTGAACGTTATCAAAAAGCTGAATCTTCAGAAGAGGTTGTTAATATTATTCGAAAAGAAGATTTAGACTTGGAGAATTTTAGTCGTGCTTCACAAACCAACAAGTGGAATTATTCTGCCATAAATGTTACTGATTTTGCATTTTCATATTCAGATCATTATTTGTGGGATGCCGTTACTGCTATAGTTGATTCTTCAACTATGAGGAAGACGTTGATATCCGCAGCTTATAATCAAAAGTCAGAAGATTTTTACGAAGTAGCGAAAATAGCAAAAGCAGTTATTCAATCTTACTCTTTCAGTTTCCCTGTAATCCCCTTTCCTTATCCACGTATGACTGTCTTCAATGGACAAGGTGGAATGGAATTCCCAATGATGGTAAATGACGGTTCATCAAAACAAAGAAGCGGTACGGTTTATTTAACCGCGCACGAAATCGGTCATACATATTTTCCATTTTTTATGGGAACAAATGAAAGAAAATATGCTTTTATGGATGAAGGCTGGGCAACAATTCTCCCTGAAGATTTGCTTCCGATAATTGAACCTTCTTCAACTGACCGCGGAAAAAATTTGGCGGAAAGTTTTTCACGCATTGCCGGAAAAGAAGATGAACTTCCATTAGTAGTTCCTTCTTCAGATATTAGAGGCGGAGGAACATATCGTGTTTCGGCATACACGCGTCCCGGTTTAGCGTACAAGTTTTTACGTGATGCGCTTGGAACTGAAACCTTTCTTCAAGGGCTTCACGAATATGTAAAACGCTGGAACGGGAAACATCCGATTCCGTACGATTTTTATTTTTCTTTTAACAACGCTCTTAAAGATGATTTAAGTTGGTTCTGGAAGCCATGGTTTTTTGAATTCGGATATCCCGACTTAGCAATAAAATCAGTATCAATAAAAAAGAATCGAGCTAAAATAACGGTTGAGAAAATCGGTTCGATGCCGATACCGGTTGCAATAAAATTGATTTACAAAGACGGAAAGACAAAAGATTTTTATGAAAACACAAGTATCTGGAAAGATGGAAAAACATTAAAAGAATTCACTTACCCGGTTGATGGAGAACTAATAAAAGTTGAACTTGGAAAAGATGATATTCCCGATACAGACAAATCAAATAATATTTTTATAATTATTAAATAAGAATGAAATGGATTTAGAAAAGGTTCGCGAGTATTGTTTAAAGAAAAAAGGAGTGACAGAATCACTTCCGTTCGATGAAGATACTCCGGTTTATAAAGTTATGGGAAAAATGTTTTGTTTGGCAAATCTTAATCCACCAATTTCTATCAATTTGAAATGCGACCCGGAAAAGGCCATTGAACTGCGCGAAAAATATGATGATGTCCAACCTGGTTATCACATGAGTAAAGAACATTGGAATACGGTTTTTCTTGCAAATAACATTTCAGATAAACTAATTTATGGATGGATTGATGATTCATATAATTTAGTTGCGGCAAAACTGTCAAAAGCTGACAAAGAAAAACTGGGGAAAAGTTAATGCTGTTTATTGTAAGTACTCCTATTGGAAATTTGAAAGATATTACCTTCCGAGCCATTGAAACACTTGGTGAAGTTGATTTTATTATTTGTGAAGATACAAGAGTTTCATCCCATCTTTTAACTCATTATCATATTAAAAAAGAATTGATTTCTCTTAATGCCTTTAATGAAGATAAAAAAATAGAATATGTTTTAGGAAGAATAAGAAGCGGCGAAAAAGCTGCGCTCATCTCGGATGCAGGAACTCCCACAATTTCAGATCCGGGAAACAGATTAATTTCAGCCGCTATCCGTGAGGGGATCACCATCGTCCCAATTCCGGGAGTTTCTGCTGTTATCACAGCCCTTTCCATCGCCGGTTTACCGACGGACGCTTTTGTTTATGAAGGATTTCCACCACAAAAAAAAGGAAGACAAAAATTCCTTTCCGGTCTTACAACTGAAGAACGAACGGTAGTTCTGTATGAATCAACTTACCGCATTCATAAACTACTTGATGAATTAAACAAATACATGCCCGAAAGAATAATTGTGATTTGCCGTGAACTCACAAAAATGTTTGAAGAAGTTTTGCGCGGAAAAGCTAAAGAATTGATTAGTAGAATCGGTGATAAAGAATTGAAAGGAGAAATTGTAGTTGTAATTTCTCCCTTAAAATGGATTGAAAAAGAATCCTATGATGAGTAATCGTTTTGTTATTTTAACTCAAAAACTCTCCAACCGGTTCCATCAATTTTAACTTCAATAGAACTACCTATTAAAGGAATATTTTCATTACTGTTAACATCCACTAAAGATTTTGTTCCATAAATTGAAGGAAGTTGAATTTTTGCAAATTGTCTTTCCGGATCTTTATTTAAGACAACTAAAAGTTTTTCGTTGGCATCACAGCGCAAGTAAGCATACACTTTATCATTTGCTAAAATGGTTTGGAAATCACCGTAGCGAAAAGCAGAATGCTCCCTTCTCATCTTCACAATGTTGCTCGTTTTATTGAGCATGTGTTTTTCATATTTATTTAATTCATCGTCGAACCGCATAAAACGGCGGTTATCCGGATCATCGGCACCGGTCATACCAAATTCCGAACCGTAATAAATTACCGGTAATCCTGGAATGGTAAACATAAAAGCATAAAACAATTCGGCTTTTCTGTAACTTAAAGGATGATCAACTGTGGGAGGATTTGCCCAAGCCATTTCGCGCATATCAATTCCCTGCTTTGCAACATCGCCGTCTGCATACGCCATAAATCTTACTTTGTCATGGCTATCCATAATATTTCCCATAAGATGATGCACGCCGAAAGTTTCGAAAGATTTTTTCAAACTATGATCAAGTGAAATAAATGAACGATCTTTTTCCAGGAAAATTGGAATTGCCGAGTAAGAAAGATTAAAATCGAACTGTGCGCTTAACTGTCCGTTGTTTATATACGAACCGACAAGTTCATTACTGCCAAAAGTTTCACCGATCTGATAAACTTTTTTATTTAATGGAGTTTCAATTTCTTCTTTTAAGGTGCGGGTAAGTTCACGCCAAAATTCATTTGGAACATGTTTTACCGCATCATGCCTGAAGCCGTCTGCACCGCTTTCCTTTAACCACCAAAGAGCATTTTGCGCCATCCACTTAGTTGGAACATCAGATTTTGTAAAATCAAATGAAGGCATATACGGCTCAAACCAGGTTGTTAAACGGTACTCATCCCACAAGCGAAGATTTTTTCTTCCATCCGGTAAATCTAACGTCCCGAACCAATCTGGATGTTCTTTAAAAATCGGATTTTCAAGATGAACATGATGAGCTACGATATCTAATAATACTTTTATTTTATGTTGATGCGCTGTAGTAACAAGTTCTTTCAACTTTTTCAGCGTTCCGAATTTTTCTTCCACGGCAAAATTATTTACCGGCCAATAACCATGGTAGCCTGAAAACCAGCGATTCGGTTTGGGATATTCACGATACGCAACACCGGGATTGTCATAAACTGGCGAAATCCAAAGAGTGTTTATACCAAGTTCACCAAAATATCCGTCATCAATTTTATTAATGATCCCTTGAAAATCCCCGCCTTGATAATTTGCCTGCCAGGATAATGAATCATGTTTAACCGGAATATCATTGCTCTTGTCTCCGTCGCTAAATCTATCTACCATGATAGAATAAATGGAACCATCATACCACGATGCAAAATTATTTTTTGTCCCGGATATTTTTCCATCATTAAAAAAAACGGATTGTATGTTTGAGTTTTTTCCATCTTGTGAAACTACAATACGCAAAACCTGATCGTTTCTAAGTTCTGTTTTAGGAAGCGAAATTTCGATTTTGTTACCGGAAATTTTTATAGCATTGGATTTAATTCGTTTATTATTAAGTAGTGCAAAAACACTTGCTTTGGAAATTTTTTTCTTCTGATTTTCCCGTTCATAATAGAAAGAAAGGCGCGTCCCATTTTTATCTTCAGATTTTCCGAGAATATGGAGATAACGTTTTTCACCTCTCAATTCAGTAATTCTCAAAACAGAATTAAACCCGTCAAAACCTGTTGGAACTGTTTCTTTATTCTCCGGATCAATAATATCTTTTCCGTCAATCGAAAACTTATAAAAATAATTTCCGGGTTCAAGATTAACTTTGGCTTCGTAAATACCGCTATTTCCTTTTTCAATCAAAGGATTCCATTCGCGGTTCCAATTATTAAAACTGCCGATGACTACAACTTTCTCCGTTTTCTTTTCCGGTTTAAATCGAAAGGTGAAACTCTGAAGTTTTTTCGATTGGTCTTGTAATATTAATGGAATTACATAGGATTTGTTGTCGAGCGAAAAATTGAGCAACGTAAAACCTTTGAAAGATACTTCCGGTTTTAGCACGAGTTTCTTGGTTGATTTATCAAAAGAAAAACTAATGTCTTTGTTTTTTGAAAACGAAATATCATAGTTCTTTGCGTAGAATAAATCACTTACCAGAATAGTATCGGTCATTCCTTTAGTAAGTTTTACCGGTTCTATTAGATCGTTAATTTCTTGAGCAATACCTACATTAATAAGAATTAAACTAAATAATATCTTTACTGAAATTTTAGAAAACATAAATTATCTCCACACTATTTTTAATTACTACTGACGATAGTTTCTCTTTTTTAATTAATGCCCGGATTTCACATTTTTGAGAGCGTCACTTGCTGTTGACTTAGGTTCTTTTACAAATATCCAGAAGAAAACTGAAAAACAAATGAATACTCCGCAAAGGATATATAGCAACTGATAATTCTGTGTTTCAGAGATAATATTAGCTACTCCTTGACTCATCATTTGAGGAAGCACTACGGCAAGGTTAAAAATTCCCATAAACAGACCCATTTTAGCCTGGTTTATTGTCTCCGTCATTATTGAGAAAACAATTGATATTACTGCAGACCAGCCAATTCCGGTTAAGAACATTCCAAAATAAAAACTGTATTCCGTTTGTCCAAAGAATGCAATATAGAAATACCCGATTGCGCTGAAAGCCAACGCGGCTGTATAAGTGTTCACTCTTCCAATCTTCTTTGCAATTTGTGAAAGCACAAAGGGAAATAATGCTCCAACTGCATTAAGGATTAAAAATCCGAGAGATACAATATTCCCGGTTGTTGCATCTTGACTTTGCGTTGTAGAAGTTAAGAATTCCGCAAATTTATTCGCCAGTACGTTGCTAAGTTCAACATTCGGAACGATTTGTTTATCAATAAAAAAGCCGGACATAACAAACATACTTTGGAACGCCACCCAGGTAAAAGTGTGCGCTAACATGATCTTCTGGAACTCGTTTGAGTCGGAAGGTTCTTTTTTGCCTTTTGCGATAATCCAGAATCCAATGATGATTGTATACGCCAAACTCGCAATTATTAATGGGTTATGTATTACTCTTAATTCATTTTGGTAGAAATGGAATATGAGACTGAATACTCCAAACGCTAAAAATCCATACAGTGGGAATATTGATTTGAAAATATCCATAACCGTATGAGAACTCGAACTGTCTTCCGCGCTCACATTTAAATCTTTTGGTTCTTGAATGAACAAGATGGGGATGACGGAACAGCAGAATACGAAGATTGCCGCAATCAGTAAAAGCGTTTCATTCCCGTAAACCATAGAAAGGAAGTAAGCCAATACACCAAACGTACCGGAAATTACTTGCATCCACACATAACCGGTTGTTCTTTTCTTTCCTTCCGGAGTTAAATCTGCAATAATACTCCTTGCGGGATTAAAGGTAACGTTTACGGATAAATCCAAAAGCAGCGCTATTACAGAGGCAATCAGGATGATGCTTGTAATTCCTGTTGCTTGAGAGATAACTCCAATTTGAGGCAGCGCCAAGAACATAAGTGCGCCTACAATTCCTCCTACCATAATAAATGGTCTTCTTCTACCTCCTAAGAACCATACATTATCGCTAATCATTCCAACAATAACCTGCCCGAAGATTCCGGCTAAAGGACCGGCTAACCAAACGAAGGTAACCTCGTGAATGTTCAGTCCAAACTTTTTACTGAGTATCCAACTGAGCGCTGCTATTTGTGTTGAAAGAGCAAAGCCTACAGCGGTAGCGGGTAATGCTAGAATTGCATAAAATGAATTTGTAAGTTTCTTTTGAATAGCGAGCATCTCAACCTCGAATTATTTTTATTTGGTGACGAACGAAAAAACTATAAAACACGTTACAGATTTAGTAAATTTGGCAAAGAAAAAAAAATTATTTTCCCTTTTTTCTTCTTATCCACTTAAATAATAGAAAATAAATGGCTGAAACCTCAACCGAAAAAAATATTGTCACGAACAGAAAAGCTCGGCATGAGTACGAAATCCTTCAGGTGATCGAAGCGGGAATGGTGCTGCAAGGAACCGAAGTTAAATCTCTCCGCCAGGGAAACGCGAATATGGTTGATAGTTACGCTAACATTAAAAACAATGAAGTGTGGCTAGTTGGGTGTCATATTGCTGAATACAAATATGGAAATATTGAGAATCACGAACCAACCAGAACGAGAAAATTGCTGCTCAATCGCTCAGAAATAAAAAAACTCCTTGTAAAAATTAAAGAGAAAGGATTGACACTTATTCCCTTGCGTCTTTATTTTAAAGAAGGAAAAGTAAAAGTTGAACTGGGACTTGCCAAAGGGAAAAAGGTTTTTGATAAAAGAGAAGATATTAAGAAACGAGATTTTGCAAGGGATCAGGATAGAAAGGTAAAATATTAATTTTTTAAGAATTTTTTACCTATAATGTTCTAATATTTTTGCATTTCTTTCTAGAAAATAATTAATCTTTCGTGCCTTTATTTCTTTTACAGTTCCAAAACTGGTAAACCCCAATCCTAATCGTCCAAGAATTGCAGCGTATGCAATATCTTGAGGAAATTGACTGTGTTCTCCACTTGAAAATACTGCGTGTTCTCCTTCATGTGTTAACACATAAGGTACTTGTTCTGCTTTTAATGGTGTTTGTGTTCCCTCATTAAAATCTTTTATTCCTCTTATGTTTATGTCCCAGTTTTTTATGTACGGTCCTTGTTCGTCGTAATTGAATTGAAGATTATCTCCATTTCCCGTATTTACGTTGTCGTATCTCATGTGTATTTGCGCGTTTGCAGAGTCTGTTGTTTCAGTAAATGTTAATTTTTCGTTTTCTAATTGTTTAAGTCCTGACATTGATGAATCCGGATACCAAGTGTTTGGCGCATTTTTCCTATTTAAATATACGAAAACATTTTTATTTTTGAAACGAGGAATAGTATTTTTATAAATCGGATCTTCTAACCATGCACGTGCAACTCTAGTTATTTTCTGTGTGAATTCTATCAAGTCTTCTGTTGCTGTTGAGTCTTTCCATGTTTGTGTTGCTTGATCGAAGTATGGTACTGTTCCACTTTCACTGTATCTTTTAATCATTGGTATTCCTGTTGTGTCGTTGAATGCTTTTACGTCAGTATTTTTACCAATTTCTATTGGATGTTTCCAATTGTAGAATGTGCTATCTTCGATGATTACACTGTCTAGTCCAGTTTTTGCTGTTTTAATTTCAAATCGTCCGTTTGCATTTGTTTTTACTTTTTTTTCTGGTGTTGATTGTAAGTATGCTATTGCTCCTTCTACTCCAGTTCTATCGGCATATTTTGTGTCGAGGTCGTAGGTTTCTCCCGTTACAATGTTTGTTCCTTCTGTGGCTTTTGTTCCGATGTCGTATGTTTCTAAATCTTGTAGTGTGAATTCTTTGAGAATTAGAGTTTCAATATTTTCTCCTTCAATAATCATACTGTCCGGTTTCCACATGCCATTATTTTTTTGCATTGCTCCTGCACGCGCAGTTGTTTGTGTTTCTATTCCTTTTTTTCCGTGGTCAATAAATCCGTCTTGATAAACAAATTTTCCGGTTTTTATTCCTGAAGAATTTTTTAATGTATACATATAGACAGTATTTGATAGATTTAATGGTATGTGTAATTCTTGTATTCCTTGAGTATTAATTTCTTGTGTATATACTTGTTCTCCTAATGCTGCTGAGTATATTGTTAGTGTGGTTTTTTCTGTAATGTTTGTTTTGAGATGTAATTCTTTATATGCACTATATGCTGCTTCGACTATGGTGGTAGAAATTTCTGGTTTTATGCCTACGGGTGTTTGAACAAATCTTCCTTCTGCGTCTGTTTTTGTTGTTGCAGGAATTGTTTTTCCGTCATAATATGTTCTTACAACAGCATCTTTTATTCCGTAATTGTTTGTTCCTTTTTCAATAATTCTTCCTTTAACATTCTGCCCACTAACAACACTTGAGATTAATGCCATTCCGGCAGCAACATATGGCGCAATTTTACGAAGTAAACGTCCCATACTCCTATCCTATACTCTAGTATTTATAAAGTTTATGGAAGTTACCACTAAGAAGGGTCGTAAACCGCAAAAATCCATAAAACTGAATGCATTTCTTGACATTAATTTTCAATATTTAATATTGGCATAAATAGCTCATTATTTTTCATTCGATCAGTTTCTTTTTCGCAAAATTAGTCTTTTTCCTTCAAGCAAACAAAGTAGTGTATAACCAAAAATTGATTATGAACAATAAAATATTAAAATATTTTTTCGGCTAATCATTTGTAAAGTCATCAAGAATTTGTAAAATTGCAAAGCATCTCAATTAATTTTTCATTTGATAGACTATTTTCTTATCACTGATTATTTTTATGTTAAATAATGTTGAATGCACTAATTTTTTTCCTAATTCGTAATTCCTAATTTTTAATTGCGGCTTGCCGCTCTATTTATTAACTTTTTTACCTGCCGTCAGGCAAGGCTAATTATTAACTCCAGGAGATATTAAGAATCGTTGACTACAAACTTCCCACCAATTAACGAGCAGATGGACCTCATTAGAAGAGGTGTTTCAGAGATTATTCCCGAAGATGAATTACTTAAAAAGTTAGAAAAATCTTACAAAGAACAGAAACCGCTTAAGATTAAATTAGGCTGCGACCCCAGCAGACCCGATTTACACATCGGTCATTCTGTTGTTTTACGAAAATTAGTTCAGTTTCAATCACTTGGACATCAGGCAATATTAATTATTGGCGATTTTACTGGAATGATCGGTGATCCATCAGGAAGAAATGTTACCCGGCCTGCCCTTTCTCTTGAAGAAACCCGCAAACATGGCGAATCATATTTCGAGCAAGCTTCAAAAATCCTTGATAAAGAAAAAACTAAAATAGTTTACAACTCCCAATGGCTCGGTAAAATGAGTTTTGAGGATGTTATAAAACTTGCGTCAAAATATACCGTTGCACGAATGCTCGAACGTGACGATTTTACCAAACGCTATAAAAACGGCGAACCGATTTCCGTCCATGAATTCCTCTATCCCCTTGCTCAGGCAATGGATTCCGTAGCAATTGAAAGTGATGTTGAACTTGGCGGAACGGACCAAAAATTTAATTTGCTCGTCGGAAGGGATATCCAACGCGAGTTTGGAATTGAACCTCAAGTGATCTTAACTATGCCGTTACTTGTTGGAACTGACGGAATTGAAAAGATGAGTAAATCTTATGGCAATTATATCGGAATCTCAGATTCACCACAAGATATATTCGGGAAAACATTGTCCATTTCTGACTCACTAATTTATACTTACTATGAGTTGGCAACTGATATTAGTAATTCAGATTTAGCTAAGGTTAAAGCCGATTTGGAAAATCCGGAAGTAAATCCTAGAAATATTAAGAGAGCTTTAGCTAAGAAATTAGTTGAAATGTATCATTCGGCTGAAGCTGCAAAAGAAGCGGAAGAAGAATTCGACAAGATTTTCATCAAAAAAGAAATACCCGACGAAATTCCTTTATTTGAAATTACAAATGGACAAAAAGAAATTTCGATTTTAGATTTAATCACCACTGTAAACTTCGCCCCTTCTAAAGGTGAAGCGCGAAGATTAGTTCAACAAGGTGGTGTTACTTTAGATGGTGAAAAAATAGCTGATATCTCAGCAATTGTTCAACTGAAACCGGAAAACATCTTGAAGGTTGGCAAAAGAAAGTTCATTAAAATTATTGTTAAGTAAGTTTTTATTTATTTTTACACGGAGTTGAGAAATTGTACGTACCACAAAAAATATTTTTTACCAAGGGAGTCGGAAGACACAAAGATTATCTTGCATCTTTTGAAATGGCATTACGCAGTTCAGGAATTGAAAAATGCAACTTAGTTACCGTAAGCAGTATTTTTCCAGGCGGATGTAAACGCATTTCTAAAGAAGAAGGATTAAAAGAATTGCAAGCCGGACAAATTACATTCTGCGTTATGGCAAGAAATTCCACAAACGAACCAAACAGATTGATCGCCACATCAATTGGCGTTGCTCTACCGGCTGACCCGGATCAGTATGGCTATTTATCCGAACATCATCCTTTTGGTGAAACAGAAAAAGTTGCCGGCGAATACGCGGAGGATTTAGCCGCTACCATGCTCGCTACAACTCTTGGAGTTGAGTTTGATTCTAATAAAGATTGGAACGAACGTGAAGATATTTATAAAATGTCCGGGAAGATCGTTAAGTCATTTAACGTTACACAATCTGCCGAAGGCGAAAAAACCGGACTTTGGACGACAGTAATCTCTGTTGCTGTCCTGCTTCCGTAAATTTTTTCCTTTTTTTGAGGTTCATTTTTACTAAAAAATGAACCTCTCTTTGTTTTCCCCGTTCCAACTTAGTTCGTTAAAATTCTTTAGTCAATATCACTAAGAAAATTAAACCCCTTACTTAGAAAACATTTATTAATCTCTTTTCTGATTAATTCTGTAATTTCAATTGCTTTAAGCGTTTCTTCTTTTGAAAGTTTCTTATAAAAATCAGGGTATCTTTTAGACACAGCATAATCTGATAAAACTCTTGCATCTGCCAAAACTATAGAGAGAGCATATTCTTTGGGAGTAAGTTCTAAAAGTTTTTCAATACTGTGCGTATAAGGAAAATCAATGCAATGAAAAACTAAAAGGGCTTTAACATATTTCTCAGCGCATTGTTGACAATGAAAAGCTATCAATCTATAGGGAACATTTGAAGCCATAGTTAGCCCAAATTTGGCAAAGCGAAAATCTTCTTCAGCAATTTCGATCCACTGTTTGGTCTTTTCTAATAAATCCTCTTCTTTAGGCTTCATAGATTATTTCTCCTTCAAGAGAAGCGTAACGTGAAATTGTTCCCGGTATGTCCCTATCGCGTTCAAATTCTTCAGGAGTTATAGCTATAACATCAAAAGCATATTTTAGAGGTAATAATTTCCCCCTTAATTCCCTCATCAATGCGTAACGGTCATTTATGTTTGGAGTAACAACCAAAAGGTCAATATCGCTTCTTTCATCAGCCGTACCGCGAACTTGAGAGCCAAAAAGAATAATTTTGTTTAACTGCAACCCGGATAATAAAATTTCTTTTATTTGCGTTACTGTAGTTTCACTTAACATAAATCTTTCTTGAAATTAAAATGATAAATTCTACTTGATGAAATATAAGCAGGCAAAAGATTAGAGGCAACAATCAATTATTTGTCGTCCGTTAAATCGGAGCGGTCACGACCGCTCCATACATCAATTTTTTATGAGAACAAATCTAACAAAGCCCTGAAAGGGCGGTATCCGTCAACATAGGGCGCAGCCCTATGAAAATAAATCCATTATCAAACAAGCCCCTGCAAGGGCGCAATAATTATCTTCATTAGAAAAATCCGGAAGTTATCCCGCCCTTTCAGGGCTTTCTCATTTCTGTGTTCTTTTTTTCAGGGCTTCGCCCTGAGTTGATATATTTTGCCCTTTCAGGGCTTTAAGTTTAGTGTTAGTTGTGCCAAACTTTTCTACCACACATTTTATCTTGACATTGAACCACAGATTCTTTAATTTAGCAGTCGTTAATTATGAGTGCTAATCAAACTGCCTTCGGGCAAAAATCATTAATCAATAAAAAAAGGAGATTTTCTCTATGAGTAAAATCAATTTGCAACCGTTGCATGATCGAGTAATTATAAAACCACTCGAAGCGGAAGAAAAAACAAAAGGCGGATTATTCCTTCCGGATACCGCAAAAGAAAAACCAATTGAAGGAACTGTTGTTGCAGTTGGTACCGGTAAAGTAAGCGATGAGGGAAAAGTTACCGCTACTACCGTTAAAGTAGGCGATAAAGTACTTTATGGCAAGTACAGCGGAACAGAAGTTACTGTTGAAGGGGAAGAATACCTAATTATGCGCGAAAGCGACATTTTTGCAATTATTAAATAAATAACGAGGAGTTATAAAATATGTCATCCAAATTAATTGAATATGATGTTGAAGCCCGCGCCAAAATTAAAAAAGGTGTGGACAAATTGGCGAATGCCGTAAAAGTTACTTTAGGACCAAAAGGTCGTAACGTAATTTTAGAAAAAAAATTCGGTGCACCAACTGTAACTAAAGATGGTGTTTCCGTTGCTAAAGAAATTGAACTTGACGATCCCGTAGAAAATATGGGCGCTCAGATGGTTCGCGAAGTTGCTTCTAAAACAAGCGATGTTGCCGGAGACGGAACAACAACCGCTACTGTTTTAGCTCAAGCAATTTACCGCGAAGGATTGAAGAATGTTACTGCAGGCGCAAATCCTATGGATTTAAAACGCGGTATTGATCTTTCAGTCACAAAAGTTGTTGAATTTTTGAAAATAATGAGCAGACCTGTTGAAGGTAGAACAGAAATCGCTCAAGTTGCATCTATCTCTGCTAACAGCGACCAAACCATCGGTAATTTAATTGCTGATGCAATGGAAAAAGTCGGCAAAGACGGCGTAATCACCGTTGAAGAAAGCAAATCGGCAGAAACCAGTTTAGAAGTTGTAGAAGGAATGCAGTTCGACCGCGGATACATTTCTCCTTATTTTGTTACTAATGCCGAAACTATGGAAGTCGAATTAGAAACTCCTTTCATCTTAATTCACGACAAAAAAATCTCTGCAATGAAAGACCTTCTCCCTGTACTTGAAAAAGTTGCTCAACAAGGAAAAGCTCTTGTAATTATTGCTGAAGATCTCGAAGGCGAAGCTTTAGCAACTTTAGTTGTTAATAAATTAAGAGGAACTTTAAAAGTTGCTGCCGTTAAAGCCCCAGGCTTTGGCGATAGAAGAAAAGCAATGTTGGAAGATATCGCTGTTCTTACTAACGGTACGGTTATCTCTGAAGAAAGAGGTTTCAAACTTGAAAACGCAACCATCGCTTATTTAGGACAAGCTGCAAAAATCGTAATTGATAAAGATAATTGCACGATCGTTGAAGGCGCTGGCAAAACTGAAGATATCAAGAAGAGAATTAATGAGATTAAAGTTCAAATCGAGAAAACAACTTCAGATTACGACAAAGAAAAATTGCAAGAACGTCTTGCCAAACTTTCAGGTGGTGTCGCTGTATTGAAGATCGGCGCTTCTACTGAAATCGAAATGAAAGAAAAGAAAGCCCGCGTTGAAGATGCTCTACATGCAACCCGCGCAGCTGTTGAAGAAGGAATTGTTCCCGGAGGCGGTGTAGCTTTCATCCGTGCAATTTCTATCCTCGATAAATTAAAAGGCGATAATGAAGACCAAACAACCGGTATTCAGATCATCAGAAAATCTCTTGAAGAACCATTGAGACAAATCGTTTTCAATGCCGGTCTTGAGGGTTCTGTAATCCTTCAAAAAGTTAGAGAAGGAAAAGATGATTATGGATTTAACGCTCAAACAGAGAAATATGAAAACCTGGTTAAAGCCGGCGTTATTGATCCTACAAAAGTAGCCAGAACTGCATTAGAAAATGCCGCTTCTGTTTCTGCTTTGCTTCTTACTACAGAAGCTGTTGTTTACGAACAAAAAGAAAAAGATAAATCTATGCCTTCTATGCCTCCCGGAGGAATGGGCGGTATGGACGGAATGTATTAATCGTTCGAACTCACTTAAAAAAGGCGGAGAGAAATCTTCGCCTTTTTTGTTTTAAATCTTCCTAAACTCTTTCTCAATCAACTTTATCTTTATATTTTTAAACATTAACAAAAAAATTATTAAGGTATGAATTCTTTTAACGCTACAGACGATTTTGAAGAATTACTGAAAGAAGCATTCGAGCACTTAGAGCAAGGGCGATTCCGAATGGCTTTAACAGCAGCTCAAAAAATTTATGAGCAAAGACAAAATGATTACCGTACAGTAGTTTGTCTTGCCTGGGCATTTTTAGAAAACGGAAATTCCGCATCCGCTTTAGAATATGCGGATCTTGCATGCCAAATTGAAGAAGAAAAAGCTTTCCCCCATCTTTACCGCGGATATATATTGCTTCGGCTTGGAATTTATGAGGGAGCAATTCAAGACCTAAATTATGTGATCTTCAAAGAAGAAATTTCAATTGAAAAAGCTTTACATTATAAAGCTCAATGCCTGGCGGGACTTGGAAAATATACTGAAGCGCTCGATGTTTTCGAATCTTCTGTTTTTATCAATCCGAATCCTTTAAATGAAGAATCACAAAAACTTCGTCTTTGGTATCGTGCGGCGGCTGGCCAAAAAAGTACTTTTCTTACAAAATTGTTAAGTAAAGAAAAAGATAAAAATTATTTTCAAGAAGCTTCCGAGGCTTTCAAAATAAAAGAATATTGGTATTCTTTGTGGGCATTGAATAAATTCTTATCCGATGGTTCAAAGTCTGAGTTATTTCCTCAAGCAAAAATTCTAGAACTTGAAACATTGCTGGCGTTATTTCAATTTAAAAAGGCTTTGTCAAAAGCAAATGAATATCAAAAGGATCTCAAAGACGATCCAAAGTTCCAAACATTATTTTCGAAAATAATTGATAAAGAGGAAATTTTTACTCCCCAAGTGACCCAGGAAAAAGAATCTGCCTTTGCAGAACTTCCTTCTGAAAAAGAAATCAAAAAAAAATCTGTTGCAAAAACCATAACGAAGCGGACAGATTTCGTTACTGCGGAAGTATCAAAACATACTCCCCTTTATGCTAAAACCTTTGATCTTATAGAAAATCTTCGTGCAAAAAAAAGAAATTATCTTTACCAATTCCATGAAGAAAAAATTCGTTACATCGGTATTGAAGTTGTTGTTACCAATCCCTATTATAATTATGCCGACGTGGTTGTTGAAGGAACTGCTGTCTGGTATTTAAATGATGAAGAGGTTGGAAAATATACTTTTACGATAAATGTAGATAAGCATTGGAGCCATTTTGAGTTTGTACAAAGCTGGGGAACTGATACCACGGGATTTTGGCAGCGTGGACAAGGAAGAGCAGATATTTATTTGAATGGTGAGTTTACTTGTTCGCGTTGGTTTCTTATCGGGTCCCAAGAAATTGTTAACACCGAAGAAATTGAAATTAAAACGAAAGACTCTTCTATCGGTATCTCAGACACAAAACCGAAAAATGAAATCCCACCGGCACAGAGTGAGCCTGAAGAAATTATTGATGGAGAAAAATCCATCGAACAATTATTAAAAGAACTTGGTGCATTTACCGGATTAAAAAACATTAAACAAGCGATGCGCGATTTTGTTGATTACCTTACCTTCATAAATGAAAGAAAAAAACTTGGACTGAAAACTCAAGAAGGTATTTCTCTTCATACAGTTTTTCTCGGTAACCCGGGAACAGGCAAAACTACTATTGCCCGATTGCTTGGAAATATTTTTAAAGCGATGGGTTTGCTGGAAAAAGGTCACATTGTGGAAGTTGACCGCGCTGCTTTAGTCGGTCAGTACATCGGAGAGACAGCGCAAAAAACCGACAAACTTATTACCGATGCACTTGGCGGAGTTCTTTTTATTGATGAAGCTTACACCCTTGTAAAAAAAGGGGGCGGAAATGATTTCGGACAGGAAGCAATTGATACTTTACTTAAAAGAATGGAAGATAAAGCCGGAGAATTTGCCGTTATCGTTGCCGGATACACAGATGAAATGAATGGTTTCCTTGAGTCTAATCCCGGAATGAAATCAAGATTTTCACACAATTTTGTTTTTGAAGATTATGCCCCCGAAGAATTGATAGAAATATTTAAGCAAATGGCGAAAAAAGAAGAGTACATTATTTCAGCAGAAGCATGCCAGGAATTAGAAAAAGAATTTACCAAACTCTACCGCAAACGTGATAAAACTTTTGGCAATGCTCGATTGGTTCGCACGCTTTATAACAATGCTAAAATGCAAGTCGGCAAAAGAAGTTCTAAACTTGCTGCAGTCGAGCGGAACAAAAAGACACTGTCAACTATTATGCAGGAAGACATTCAAGCAATCCTAAAAACTTCTTCTGGTAAAGATTTTCAAGTTGGAGTAGATGATGAGAATCTAAAAATTGCACTTGTAAAGTTAGAGCAGCTAACCGGTTTAACATCTGTTAAAAAAGAAATTGCCGAACTTGTAAAACTTGCTAAATTTTATCAACAGCAAGGAGAAAATTTACAAACTAAATTCTGTGACCACATTGTGTTTTCCGGTAACCCCGGTACAGGTAAAACAACTGTGGCAAGAATGTTCAGCCAAATTTATGCAGCGCTTGGAATTTTGGGAAAAGGACATTTAGTTGAAGCCGACCGCCAGGCGTTGGTTGCAAGTTTTGTCGGTAAGACCGCAGAGAAAACTACAGAACTTATCAATCATTCTCTCGGCGGAACATTATTTATTGATGAGGCTTACACCCTTGTAAAAAGCGGTGACAGCGGAAGTGATTTCGGCAAGGAAGCAATTGATACCTTGTTGAAAAGAATGGAAGACGACCGGGGAAAATTTATAGTTATTGCCGCCGGATATACCGATCAGATGAAATCATTTTTGGATAGCAATCCCGGAATGCAATCCCGGTTCACAAAGTTTATTCATTTTGATGATTATACTCCAGATGAATTGATGAAAATAATGGAACATTCATTGTCTGAGAAACATCTTTCACTTGACCCAGCAGCAAAAGAAAAACTTTCCAAATATTTTAATGAAATTTACCGGACACGGGATAAGACTTTCGGTAATGCACGGCTTGTTAGAAATATTGTCGGAAATGCAATCCGAAAACAAGTTTTGCGAATTGTAGATATTCAAAAAGAAAATTTAACCGAAGAGATTACGAAAATCATTCTTGCCGAAGATATTCAAGAATTGCACACCATTAAAGAAGAAGGAAATAAAATTCAGATCATCGGCGATAAAGATTTACTTGAAAAATATTTGATGGAATTGAAAGAATTGCCGGGACTTGATTCTGTTAAAAAATCAGTTGAAAAACTAATCAACAGCCTTAAAGTTGCAAAACTGCGTGAGGCAAGAGGTTTAAAAGTTCTTCCTAAAAATCTTCATTCTGTTTTTCTCGGAAATCCGGGAACTGGTAAAACTACTGTTGCCCGTTTGCTTGCAAAAATTTATAAAGAAATGGGCTTGCTTGAAAAAGGTCATTTGGTTGAAACCGACAGAGCCGGATTGGTCGCTGGTTATGTTGGACAAACTGCAAAGAAGACCGACGAGATGATCGAAAAATCTTTAGGCGGTTTGCTTTTTATAGACGAAGCATACACTCTTTCACGAGGTGGCGGAAATGACTTCGGACAGGAGGCGATTGAAACTCTTTTAAAACGAATGGAAGATTACCGAGATAAGTTCGCAGTTATTGTTGCAGGCTATACCGGAGAGATGAACGATTTTATTGACGTTAATCCGGGATTAAAATCTCGCTTCACAAATTATTTTGCCTTCGAAGATTATCCCCCGCGCCAATTACTGGAAATTGCTTCACTCATCAGCGAAAAAAGCGGTTACAAACTTGATGAAGGAGCGCTTCAAATCTTAATGGAATATTTTAATACTCTTTACGATAATAGAAACAAAAATTTTGGTAACGCACGCACGGCACGAAATCTTCTTTATAAAGCGATCGGAAACCAGGAAGAACGCATTTCTGCTTTTGTAAATGTTTCTGATGATGAATTGATTACTATCATTTATGAAGATGTTCAAAAAATCGATATCCAAGAATTTATAAAATGAGGTGAGTGATGGATGTTTTTTTGCAAGCCGCAATTGATGAAGCCAAACAAGGTTTAAGCGAAGGAGGAATTCCTATCGGTTCTGTTATCGTTCATAATGGAAAAATTATCGGACATGGACACAACCGCCGTGTGCAAAAAGGAAGTGTGATTCTTCACGGAGAAATGGATGCTTTTGAAAATGCCGGAAGACAACCTGCTTCAGTTTATCGCGAATGTACTTTATATACAACCCTCTCCCCTTGCCCGATGTGTACCGGCGCGATACTTCTTTACGGAATTCCAAAAGTCGTGATCGGAGAAAACAAAACTTTTCTCGGCGATGAAGCTTTGTTAAAAGATCGCGGAGTTGAAGTTGAAGTTTTGAATGATGAATCGTGTATTGAGATGATGACGAACTTTATCAAACAATGTCCAGAATTGTGGAATGAAGATATTGGAGTTTAAGGTTCCAACTCCACTAGATGGTTGATGGGTCATGGATGATGTTGATGGGGAAACAATATTTTAAACCATCAGACATCATATTTATATTAACAAAAATTAATTCAATGTATTGTAAAATTCCTAATTCCTAATTCCTAATTCCTAATTCCTAATTCCTAATTTTTAATTCCTAATAATCTATGACTATTTTTGAACAACAAAATAAAATCTTAATCAGCTGTCCTCTTCGCGCCGTTCCTTTTTTAAAAGAAGAAGTTCTCTCGCTTGGATTTCAGCTTGTATCGGAATCACTAACTCATGTTGAAATTACCGGAACAATGGCTGATACCATGCTGCTTAATTTATCGTTGCGATCGGCACACCGCGTCCTTTTTTACTTAGATGAATTTTACGCAGAAACTCCCGATGAACTTTATAGCAATTTCCGAAAAATAAAATGGGAAGACTTTTTATCCGAAGACGGTTACATCAGCGTTTCCTCCGCTGTTGACCACCCGATGGTGAATGATTCCCGCTTCCCGAATTTGAAATGCAAAGATGCGATCGTTGATAGACTGCGGGACATTTATGGCAAACGTCCCGATTCCGGTTCCGAGCGAAGAGGTGCGATGATCTATTTTTATTGGAAGGATAATCTTTGTCAGGTATTTTTTGATACCTCCGGTGTAACGCTTGCAAAAAGAAATTACCGCAAAATGCCTTTTCTTGCTCCGATGCAGGAATCGCTTGCTGCGACAACGTTACTTGCTGCAAATTGGAAAGGTGAAGGAAATTTTGTTAATCCGATGTGCGGCAGCGGAACGCTTGCAATTGAAGCTGCATTAATAGCGCTTCACAAAGCTCCCGGATTGTTCAAAGACAATTTTGCTTTCATGCATTTAAAAGGATATGATGATTCCGTTTGGCAGAAAATTCGTTCTGAAATAAAAAATAAAAGTTTGAAAAGTTTTAACGGAAGAATCATTGCAACCGATATAAGCGGTGAAGCAATTTATGCTGCAAAACAAAATGCAAAGACTGCCGGTGTTGACCATCTTATTGAATTTGCACAATGTGATTTTAGAGAAACAGAAATTCCTGATGGCGGAGGAATTGTTTTTCTTAATCCTGAATACGGAGAACGATTGGGAGAAGAATTACGATTAGAAAGCGTTTATAAAGCCATCGGCGATTTCTTTAAACAAAAATGCCAGGGTTATACCGGTTATATTTTTACGGGAAATTTTAGTCTTGCAAAAAAAATCGGACTGCGGACAAAAAGAAAAATTCCCTTATTTAACGGCTCAATTGATTGCCGCCTGTTGGAATTTGAACTCTACACCGGAACAAAAAAGATTTTTGATAACGAACCTTTGTAACACAGATTAATAATCTGTGTTACCGATAAACAGTTTCTTAAGGAATTTTTTTAATGACAGACCACCATTTTCATCGTCGTAATTTGCCACACCTTTATTACAACGATGGGACTTATTTTATTACGTATCGCCTTCACAACAGCATCCCAATTCACCACATGAAAGAGCTTCATGCCGAATATGAATCAGCAAAGAAGGATCCATCTACACTTGATCAAACCAGGAAGAACCTTTTTAACAAATATGATGACTTACTTGATAAGCACATAGCGAACTGCAGCTATCTTACCATACCGGAAATAGCTGAGATTAATATTTCAACGTTACACTTCTCCGACGGTAAAGATTATAAATTGATTTGCTATTGCATTATGCCGAACCATATACATCTCGTGTTTAAATTGCTGGAAAATTCCAGAAGCATAAGTAAGATAATGCAGTCAATAAAAAGAATTTCCGCTCGAGAAAGTAATAAAATATTGCAACGCGAAGGAACCTTTTGGCTTAATGAAAGTTTCGATAGGATGGTAAGGGATGACAAAGAATTATATTTTACAATCGAGTACGTTGTAAACAATCCTGTTAAAGCGGGTTTGTGCGAAAAGCCGGAAGATTGGCAGTACACCTACCTCCATCCCGATTACAAATAATTTCTCAATCCAAGTTTTGTAACACAGATTATTAATCTGTGTTTACAGACAGCATAGCGACTGTTCATATACCATCTTTAGAAATAAATTGTTCAATGACCTCCTTTAGCAAGGGGAATTGCGCACTTAAAACTTCACGTCTTGCCAATTCAAAATCAGCAAAATCAAATCCGGGAGCAACGGTACAACCGATTAACGAAAAAGATTTTTTATCATTCACTTCTGCAGCAAACCAGGTGCACTTTGGTATAACGAACTGAAGGACTTCCCCTTCATCCAAATTTCTTCCGAGTTTTTGTTCAGCATAATTCCCCTTTTCGTCTATCATGTAAATGGTGAGTGAAGTACCGTAATAAAAATGCCAAATCTCATCCGATTGCAATTTGTGAAAATGGGAGACTTGCTCTTTAGCGAGCATATAATAGATTGAAGTAGAGATGTTCCTTCCTGTAGCATATCGAGCGGGCAAAGCTTCTTTTACAATTACTTCCTCAGAGCGGTAAATTTCTTTATAATAACCGCCTTCGGGGTGTTTGAGTAGGTCCAACTTGTGTATCCAGTAGTTTGCGTTCATAAAACTTTTTCCTTTTTTTCATTCGTAGGGACAAAACTCTGTTTCGTCCATGCATTCGTATGTCGAAACTCTGTTTCGACAGTTGTAACTCTATCCTTTGTTTCGCCGGGTGGTCGAAACGGAGTTTCGACCTACAAACCTTCTACAATTTTTATTTCTTCTTCCGACAAGTAGAATAAAATATGAACAAGTTGACCCAATTATTATTTCAACGTAACATGTTTCATTAAACCTATTAGAGTATAGATTCGATATCATTTTTAAATCGAAGTGTAAAAGGAATAGCGATTATATCTTTATCTGGACTTTTCTTTGCTTCGTTTCTGACAAGAAAAACAAAATTGAAAATAGCAGAGCGAGTAAACTGAAGCATCTGTAATGTCTTAACTTGAAAATAATCTTTATCCACTACTGAAAAAGGATACCCATTTTTATAGATATTAAACATGTCACCACTTTGTTCTTCTGCACTCAGTAAACTTATTTGATTATGTTCTAAGTCATTTCGCCATGATTTAAAGAAACTCCATTCTCCAGTTCCAGAATCCAAATCCGTTGCTTGAGTATAAAGTGCGAGCAATGATATATTATCTATTGAATTGATCTTGTCCCACCTTTCGTTCTGTTTCGAAGAGTTGTTTTTGTTTTTGGGGTTCCAGAACCTTTCAAAATAAATTGGTTCGTTCTTATCAGACAGATCGTATATATAGCAAATTGCACTGGCAATCTTATCTAAGATCCCAAAGTTCATCCTAAAGCTTGTGCGTAACATTTCAGACTTATTGTTTATATACTCAGCATCATACAATTCTGTGAAAACAACTTCTTGGTCGTAAGAAGTAAATCCATCATCCTTATCAATAGTTGAATAATAATAAAGCAATCGTGCAAAAGCGTATTCAGATTTTAAACGATTTAATATTTTCTCGGTTGAAGGGATATATTCTCCCCCCAAAGGTTCTGATGGTTGGCAAATCCCAAGATCATCCCTTCTCGCACCTATACAATTACAGTAAAGCGAGTGTTCCGAGAGTGTAAGTTTTTCATTTATGCAGAATTTTCTATAGTCACTTAGAGACTCATATTCTTTGTCTGTTTCTTCTTTGTCAATATGTGAGTTGTTTAAATCATACCCAATTTTTTGAAAATATATTTTTATTCTTTCTACCTCACCTTTCCAATGTTCTATTAATTGAAAAGGTATGTGGGTTGCTTTTAATGCTATTTCATAACCTTTCATTGATTGGAATAATAGATTTTGAGTTAGTATCCCTGTTAGTTGATTTAACCATAGTAGTTCTTTACCTCTTGATGCATTTGCTTCTGGATGTTCGGGGAAATTTTTGATTACAAGATCATAATATTGTAATGATTCAACAACTCTTCCGCAATTACTTAAAGAATTCGCAAGATTGACTAGCAATTCTGCAGCAAACTTGCTTTTAATGTCTATTTCGGATTTGTATGCTTTCCAATAATGATTTTTCGATTCCAGTAGGTTATTAATATTCTTAGGTCGATATTCAAAAAGTGGTTTGGTTCGATGAATTTTAAATAATGTACTTTTTGCATTTCCGATATTATATTCCATATTGCTTTCTGGAACAAATTCTTTTACATTTTCTTTTTCTTGTGTAAGTATCTTCAGTCCATCGATAGCAGCTTGCTCCAGATATGCCACATCTGCTATATCAATCAAATAACCCGCCAGTTCAAGTTTTAGATAATAATCGTTTTTTTCAAAGCATGTTTCAAGTGTTGTTAATCTCTCTTTTATCTTCGAATATGCAAGATCAAACTCCCCATGTAGAAAAAGCTCTTCTACTTTTTTTATTAAGCATTTGTCACTCTCATGATAAAACTCTAATAATCGGCTCACTTCTTAAAACCTTATTTAGATATTAAATTCTTTTCCACAATCTCAATTTCTTCTTCCGTTAAACCGTAAAGTTCATAGACAAGCGCGTCTATTTGTCTGTCTAAGCCTTTACATTTCTTTTCTAAGTATTCTTTTTCGCTGTCGGTTTTGGCGGTTGCTAATTGTTTTTTTGTTTCTAACATTTGATCAACAAATTGGACAAGGTTGTCATGAATGTTTTGATCATTTGAGTTATTTATCAATCGTATAGGGAATGGTTTCAAAAATTCAGTCGCAAACACAATCCAACCACCACGAAAAACAGTACTCGTGTTCCTAAGATAAAACCAAAGTAATTTTGAATTCAGAATTCCAAGAAAATATTTGATGTTTTCTTTAATGTTTTCGTTAAAAATAAAACTATATGCTTTTGTTGTATGATATAAATTTCCAGCTAAATCAATTGTCATTTGAGTCTTATCACCGAAATAAGGAGTCATGATTTTAATGAACTCAAAGTCAGCTAGATTTTTTGGATAGATATAAGCATAGAATTTTTCTCCCTTCATTTTGCCTTTTTCTCTATTTGCTAATTCTTTTTTATTCTGTAATAAATATTCCCATCCTTTCGGAAAAATTTGTTTTATTAAGTTTTGATTCATCAAAACTGCAGAATTGTTTTTAATTTCGTATGGAAACACAACAACATTCCTCGGATTAGGTCGTTCATATCTTTTTACGTCCTTTCCCATGAGAAATGGTTTTACTAATCCTTTTTCAATATAAATTTCCTTTTCTAATGAAGTAGAAAAACATTTGTAAAAATCTTTTTCCTCTGTTATTACCTTTAATACATAAATGTCATCGGCACTTGTCTGCAATCCAACAAATATTTTTCTAGTAATATCTGCCAGAGTTTTTGATCCCTTAAGCATTTTATTAATTATTTCGGTTTTAATTAGAGAAGTGAAATTCCACTTCTGATTTAATTTAGGTTGAGGAATTATTGAGGACTCAAAATAATCGTTAAACACCTTTTCAAAGTTTTTTGTGATAATCGTTTGTGTATCAGCTGAATCGAATATTTTGATAAATGTGAAATTATCTTTTTTTATTTTACTTAAAAAAAGTAAACATGTATAAGTGGTTGCATTTTTAAATATTTGCTTGGATCCGAAATGTATCACTTGATGCAATGCTTTATTTATTGAAATTAAATTCCTAATTCCACCTCCGGATTCAGCTTGAAAAAATTTATGCGGTTGTATAAAACCAAGTAAACCATTACTATTAATTAGACTATAGGCTTTTTCAATAAATACAACATATATGTCGAAGTTGCCCGATTTAGCCGCAGTATATTGTTTTCTAAAGTAATCAACTGATGCTTTCTGGAACTCAATAAGCGTTTGAATTTTTATGTACGGTGGATTTCCCACAACCGCATCGAAGCCCCCTTCTTTCATTATTGCCGGAAACGCATCCTCAAAATTCATCGGTTTTAATTTTTTCTCTTCCTCCCAATTAAATAACGTGCCGCTGCTTATGTCCGTTCCTATTAAAGAATTTCCGCAAATAATATTATCGCTTAAACTTGGTAGTATTTGTTCCTTAAACATTACCCATGTTTCTTCGGCGGTAGCGTTGCTTTCATCTTCAAGCAGTTTCAAGTATAAAGAAAGCTGTGTTACCTCAACAGCCTGCGCGTCAATGTCAACGCCGTAAATATTGTTGATAAGTACTTTCTGTTTCTGTTTAAGAGAGAGAACCCATTTGCCGTCAACTTCATAACATCCCGCGCTCTTTGCTTCCTTAGGATTATTCTGATAATATTTTTTATGATATTCTAAAAGTTTATCGAACACAGTAATTAAAAAACTTCCGCTTCCGCATGAAATATCTGCAAATCTAAGTTTCGCAATTTCCTTTGGCGTCTTTCCATCAATAAGTTTCCCTATGGTATTTTCAACAATATAATTAACAATGTATTGAGGTGTGTAATAAACTCCCCCGGTTTTTCTTACTTCCGGCTTCTCATCAATGCGAACTCGCTTTTCAGTAGCAACTACAACTTTGCCGAGAAATCTTTCGTAAATAGAACCAAGAATATGGATGGGGATAAGATCAAAATTATATGGAGAGTTTACATGAGAGAGTTCTTTACACACAGGCGCAAAATCGCTGTCATTCGGTTCAACAAAATTCTTTTCGTCAATAAAAGTTTTCTTAAAAACAATTCCGTTGTATTTAGCGTCAAGTTTCCGGGAAGCGTAAATAAAATCTTTCCATGCAGTTTTTGAGCCGCCAAACTCACTTATGTAATGTTCCGGTTCTATCTGTTTATCTTCTAAAAATCTGATGAACACCAAACGGTCAATCGTTCGTTGAGTCATTTCGGTCAGTTCATCGCTGCCCAAATGGGGATTGTTTTTCTTAAATGCTTTTGCAAGTGTGGTTCTTATCCCATCCAATTCCTCTAAAAAAACTTCATCAATGCTTTCGTAACCCCTCTTTTTCTGCACACCTTTACCGCGTGGTTTTGGCAGTTGCTCTACATATTTTTCTATCGAATTATTTGCAACTGCTTCCCGTGAAAAAAGCCAATAGACTTTTGCGAATTTTTCTTTGTCTAAATAATCTTTGTAATGGAAATATTCTCTTTTAGTATCAAGGATAGTTTGTATATCCGGTTTAGTGCGGCAGTCTAAAATGTGAAATTCTTCAAAGTCGGTAAGTATTGCTAAAGGAGTTCCGGCGCTCCAACCATACCGGCAAGTTTGAAAATAATCAACTTGATTAGAAAGATTTCTTGCAGGCTTCTTAGCTTCAACATAAAACTTAACATCATCTTTTCTAAAATTGGGAGCTAAGAAAAAAGCATAGTCGGCGCGTTTCTGCTGCATTCCATCAACCTTTACGGGCTTCTCTATACTTACTTCCTGTTCGTAAGGATTAAGCTGTTCGTTATGGTTAACATCCCAGCCAAGCGCGGTAAAAAACTTATCAATAAAATCGGTTCTTACTCTTGCTTCGGAGTATTCCGCAGCGAGATACATTTTTTCATTCGCGCTAAAATGTTCAACAAGAATCTTTACTTGTTCAAAAGCCGAATCAAAACCAGTCATCTTTAATACCCAATTATTGTTTTATCACTAAACAAATTTAATGAATCAATTATTAAAAGCTAAATCCTGCAAGAATTTCGTTAGTTTAAACGCCGTTTCGACTTATTAAGTCACCTTACGCGGAACTTATAATTGAATTGCCCTGACATTTAGAGGCTGTGTGAAAATTATGGTTTTTCATTATCCATGATTTTAACCAAGGTAGAATGAAATAATAATCACTAACCAGAAACCGTTAAAACGGTTCAAATCTTGACTTCTATTTCATTAACACC
>Ga0265292_1000858_pt1 | contig 32985 bp, 28 predicted proteins | sample Munlanlewell296A_FD_189080 | JGI IMG/M metagenome (GOLD analysis project Ga0265292, IMG submission 189080) | Leachate microbial communities from a municipal landfill in Southern Ontario, Canada - Leachate well 296A | ecosystem: Engineered > Solid waste > Landfill > Unclassified | place: Canada... | reverse complement strand
CGGAAGTGGGGCAGGTGGATGAGGTTTTGCCGGCCGAGATTAAGGGAGACAGCGCACAGGTTGCCTTTAATGTCCGCCTTTTAATTGATGCACTCAAGGTTATCGGGACGGAAAAAATCGTTTTGGAACTATCGGGCCCGCTCAGCCCCGGGTTGGTACGGCCGGCGGCGCCGGGCGCAAATTACATCTACGTGGTTATGCCCATCCGCACCCAGGAAGCGGTTGCCTAACTTGGACAGCTTAAAGGAAATACTCCGCACGCAAGGCGACGAAAGCCCCCTGCTAAACAATGCCCATGACCAGTTAGCGATTTTTCGTTTGTGGCGGGAGGTGGCGGGGAAGCAGTTTAGCAAAAATGCCGCGCCGGTTAAATTTTATGCTGGCGTTTTGGAAGTGGTAGTTTCTTCTTCGGTGTGGGCCAACCAGCTTGCATTATTTTCCTCAGAAATCGTCAAAAAAATTAACCGGGCCTTGGGCGCGCAGCTGGTGGAGAAAATTAAATTTAGGGTGGGAAAAATTAACGCGGCGGAAAATTTTGTCGCCGACCAACCCGTGACATCCGGACGTCGCGGCGACCAAAAAGGGACAGAAAGCGGCCGGACAGCCGAAGAAACTTTAACTTCAATCATGCAGCGCCGGAAAAAAATTGACGAGCGCGACCGGGCGGGAGGAATGGTTGAGTGTTCAATTTGCGGTAGTTTGCACCCGAAAGGGGAGGGGGACCAATGCCAAACCTGCCGGAGCGGAGGCGCACAGGAAATCATAATAAAAATCAAGCAGCTGATCCGGAAAGCGCCGTGGATAAGTTTTCAAGACGCAAAAAGCGAAATTCCAAAAGCACGCAATGAAGATTTTTCTAAAGCCAAGCGGGAAGAAACTGCGCGCCTCAAAGATGAGACCGAGAAATTGCTCCGCGAGATCAAAGCCGAGAAAAAAGACAGCCCGAAACACAAACGGCTGGTTTCAAGGTTGAAAGATTTTGCCTACGGGTCAGCGATGCTGCGCTTTTCTAAGCGGCCCGAAGAACTGGACGAAAAAATCTTAAAGCAAGCCCTCAGGAAAGATATTGGCGAACTGCTGCGCGCCAGCGATTAGGGAGAAGCTCCAGCGGGAAAAATTTCATTTTTACCACAACTATTTTTATGGTAAAATTCAATGTAACACAAGCAGACCTGCCCATTATTTTAAAAGGGATAAACGAACCTAGGCCATGGCCAAAAAACCTGAACCGGAAAAGAAAAAATCAGACGCGGTTTACGACGCGTCTAAAATTAAAGTTTTGGGCGGCATTGAGGCCGTGCGGAAGCGCCCGGCGATGTACATTGGGTCCACCAGCAAATCCGGGCTCCACCATTTAATTTATGAAGTGGTCGACAACAGCATTGATGAGGCGCTGGCCGGGCAATGCGACACAATCAACGTAACCATCCACAAAGACAACACCGTCACCGTTAAAGATAACGGACGCGGCATTCCGATTGACATTCACAAAGAAACCAAGCGGCCGGCGGTTGAGGTTGTGTTGACCACGCTCCACGCGGGCGGGAAATTTGGCGATTCAGCGTACAAGGTTTCGGGGGGGTTGCACGGGGTGGGGGTGTCGTGCGTCAATGCGCTTTCCGAGTGGATGGAAGTGGAAGTGCGGCGCGACGGCAAGCTTTATGAACAGCATTACGACCGCGGCAAACCCAAAAAAGAGCAACTTTCTCCATTGAAATCGGCCGAAAAAATTACCGGCACGACGATAATTTTTAAACCCGACAAAGAAATTTTCCCCGACACAATTTTTGACCGTAAAACTATCGAAGGCCGGATGCGAGAGCTGGCGTTTTTAAACCGCGGGATTACGATTACATTTACGGACGAGCGCGAAACCAACAAAGAATTGCGCGAGCAAACGTTTAAGTTTGACGGCGGCGTGGTTTCTTACGTTGAACATTTGAACAACGAAAAAGACGCACTCTACAAGCCGCCAATTTATATTTTTGCCGAAAGAGACAATATTTTTGTGGAAGTAGCCATGCAGCACGTCAAGGATTATTACGACGAAAATCTTTATACTTTTGTCAACTGCATCAAGACACGCGAGGGCGGGACGCATTTGGTCGGGTTCAAGTCCGCGCTGACCAAGGCCATCAACACTTACGCGCGCAAAAACAACCTGTTAAAAGAAAACGAAAATTTGGACGGCGACGACGTGCGCGAGGGCTTGACCGCGGTAATTAACACGCGCATCCCCAACCCGCAGTTTGAAGGCCAAACCAAAATGAAACTGGGGAACAGCGAGGTTAAGGGAATTGTGGATTCGGTGGTGGTGGATGGGTTGGGTGTGTTTTTTGATAAAAATCCGGCGGCGGCCCGCGCCGTAGTGGAAAAAAGTTTGGTGGCGTTCAGGGTCCGGCTGGCGGCGCGCAAAGCGCAGGAATTAGAGCGAAAAAAATCGGCGCTGGATACCGCCACGCTGCCCGGGAAACTGGCAGATTGCTCAGAGTCGAGTCCCGAAAAATGCGAATTGTTTATTGTGGAAGGCGATAGTGCGGGGGGATGTTTTTCGGGCGAAACAAAAGTTGCCTTAACAGACGGAAGGGCATTAAGTTTTGTTGATTTAGCAAAAGAATGGGAAGAAGGTAAAACAAATTATTGTTATACGATTAAAGAAGACAAAAGCATAGGGATAGAGAAGATTTTGCACCCACGAAATACAAAGAAAGACGCGGAAGTTATTAAAGTAGTTCTGGATAATGACGAAGAAATTATTTGCACCCCTGACCACAAGTTTATGTTGAGGGACGGCGCGTATGTTGAGGCCAAAGATTTGATACCTAAAATGAGCCTGATGCCCTTGCGCAAGAAGCTTTCGGAAAAAGGCAAGGGAATTACGATTGAGGGATACGAAATGGCGTTAAACCCCAAGACACACAAGTGGGTATTTTCACACGTGGTTGCTGATGGGCACAATCTAGCGAGCGGGGTTTATTCAGAACAAGACGGGGCATGCCGCCACCATGTTGATTTTAATAAACTAAATAATAACCCGAGTAATATTGTAAGAATGTCACACCAAGGTCATTTTGAGTATCATTGCCAGCACATAAAGCAAAGCTTACATCGTCCCGACATCAAGCAAAAATCCGCCGATGCGAAGCGCACGCCCGAATTTCGAAAAAAAGCGAGAAGCAAAAGCCTTGCAAACCGCGAGCTGTTTAGCCGGAACGCCAAAAAACAATGGCAAAACGAAGAATATAAACAATATATGATCCAGAAATTTCTGGAGTTTTACAATAGCAATGAGGGCTACAGAAAAGAATCCTTGAAAAACCTGAGCCAAGCGCAAAAAGAATACTGGGGGAGCGAGGGAAATCGCCAAAAACAAGCCGCAAGAGTAATGCGGTTTTTTAAAGAGCACCCCGAAAGAAAAGCCGACTTATCGAAGCAAGCTAAGCGGGAATGGGGCAACGAAAAGCTTAAGGCCTGGCGCCGCGAAAAGACCAAAGAACAATGGACAGCCGCGTTTAGAGAGAAAAGAAAAAAGGCCTACGCGCAAACTTATTTGGAGCACAGCCTGCACTTCTTGAAACAAGTTTTAGAGCAGCGCGGAAACATTTTCTTCTACGATTTCTATCGGCAAGGGCTGGTTCCCAGAGACAATAATTTGTTAAGCTTGCGGGCGCTAAAGGAAAGATATTTTGACGGCAGCGAAGAGGGTGTACTGGAAGCCGCGCAAAATTATAACCACAAAATCAAACGGATTGAACGAGTAGAACAAAGATACGACGTTTACGATATTGAAGTGCCCAACACCCACAATTTTGCCCTTGCCAGCGGTGTTTTTGTTCATAACAGCGCCAAGCAAGGCCGCGACCGCCGCTTCCAGGCCATCCTGCCTCTCCGCGGCAAAATCTTAAACGTAGAAAAATCGCGCCTCGACAAAATTTTGGCATCGCAGGAAATCCGGATTTTAATTACCGCCATTGGGCCGGGGACCATTTCGGGGATGCGGGGCGCGCAGCAAAACGGCGGCAAGGAAGAAAACGGCGAAAATGCTTACGAGGCGATTAAAAAAGAATTGCGCTACTATAAAATTATTCTTTTGGCGGACGCGGACGTTGACGGCGCACATATCCGCACCCTGCTTTTGACTTTCTTTTATCGCTACGCGCGCGAGCTGATTGATAACGGCCACCTGTACATTGCCCAGCCGCCGCTGTATCTTGTGAAAAAAGGCAAAACCCAGGAATATTGTTTCAGCGAAAAAGAGCTGGAAAAAACCTTGAAAGCAATTGGCCGGGACGGCGCGCACATCCAGCGCTACAAAGGCCTTGGCGAAATGAATCCTGAACAATTATGGGAAACTACCTTAAACCCGGAATCGCGCACGCTGCTACAGGTAACGCTGGAAGACGCCGAAGCGGCGGATGAGATTTTTAAGATATTGATGGGCTCCGAAGTCGAGCCGCGCCGCAAATTTATCCAGGAAAACGCCAAGTTTGTGAAAAACCTGGATGTTTAACGACTTGGAATATTATCGGAGCCAAACGAGCCCTGTTAGGGGAGAACAAAAGCGCACGCCTCAAACCAGTCGGGGAGCGGGAAAACCCCCAAATGTGCTGCCCTTTCGATTCCTTCAAAACATAGTTTTGATGAATGAATAAACGAGTATTGGAGCAACCTTTTTGCCCAAACATCTTCGTTGTCCAGGGCCATAAAAGCGATTGCCGCCGCCCTTCCTACCTTGCGGCTAAGGCGCGGGTTAGCCATTAACCTTTCCAATGCTGCCACATCCGTTATGTCGCCCAGCCGTATTAGTTGATCGATTGCGGCAAGGCTTTTTGCCGGAGAAGCGCTAGGCGATGACACCGTTTTTCTGGCGTCGTCCAGCTGGGACGAAAAGTCATGATCCGGGCGGTCCATTTGATAAAGGCGCATGAATAACTCGGGATATGAATGGGAAACCGCAAACAACCGGGCTAAGTCCACATACTTTCTAAAAGGAGCCAGTGCCAGGCGCGCCGGATTTGAGGTTAATAGCGTGGCAAAAGGATCCACCAGAATGTCGGCAAGGGCCCGGCGCAAAGTGACCTCGTGAATATTGCCAAAAGGGAAGGCCTCCTCGCCGACCAATTCTTGATCGAGAAAGCTTGCCCCGGAAACACCAATGTTTATGGAATGGTTGTGAAGCAGGGGCGCCCGGCTATTTTTTAACGATGCCAGGACAAGCGGAGCTGAAGACCTTTTGTACCGGAACGAGGTTTTTGCCCTTCCAACCGCCAGGTTCACGGGGCCGGAAGAAACATGTAACACGGCATTAGGGGAAGCCGGAATAACAACTCCTCCACGATCTCCTACAACAGCGTCATCGCTGACCCAGCAATAGCTCGGCCCTAGCAGTTGGAATAAAGCTTGTAATGACAGGTCGCCTTCAACTTGTAATCCCTCAACCACAAGAGGAAAGGTTCGGTCGTTGAGCGCCACTCCCGCCCGCACCACATTTGCTACGTTTTCCAGCGGGGTGGCGGGGTTTTCTAGATGGAGAATGTCACAGCTTTCGCTAAGCTTAAGTGTTCTCTCTCGGGGCTTCATGGCGAGTAAGCGGCCAAAGCGGGCAACTGCGTTCTCGGGGCGGTTTCCCCAGAAACAATTGGTTACGGTTGACACATCCAACCCTTGAGCAAAAACTTCCCGGCAAATATCATCAAGGTCGGCTCGTAAAAACGGCTCCCCGCCCCAAAGCCCAATCGCCACAAAGCCTTCTTGCTGCGCTTCTTTGATTAGGCGCATAATTATTGATAGCGAAAGTTCTCTCCTGTCTTGGGGCGAAGCGCTATTGGTACAATGTGCGCATTGATTTGTACAGCGCTTAGTAATTTCCAGAGTCAGCATGTTGGGGCGCCGACCTTGCCCAACTAAATAAGCGGGCCACCGCGCAACTTCAGATCGAACTTTATGGAACGGCGTGATTTCGAATGCTCCCATATATTATTATCGACAGATAACAGAAAAAATTTCACGTTTCCCCAAGGGGCTCAAGTTTTTCTGAAATCCGCACGCAAAACGCACGATAATATGGCATGCCCACTTTACGCGAAGGAATAAGGCGAACCCAAGTAAGGGTTACGCATGAAAAAACAAGAGGGGGAGGCGTCCTTCCCGACCACATTATTAAGGTTGAGGCTGGCGTGAATACCAAGCGGGGGCGTCAGGCGGCGGCAGAAATCCAAGAAGCATTCAACACAACGGATCCTGGCGCGCGAACCGTCGTGGATTTTTTGCGTACCGAGAGAATGACGCGTTTGCTGGTAACCGACCAAGATCCAAGGGCGCAATCAGCCATGGTGAATGGGGTGCAAGATGCGTCGGATATTGGCTTTGTTCGGAACTTTTTCGACAGCGCGTTGGTCGAGGTCGTGGAAGGGGACGTATTGTTCTCTTTGAATCCAAAGTTTTGGGCAGGGCTCAACTCGAAAGAAAGAAAAATCGCGATTGAGCACGAGCTTTGGCATATTTATTTGCACCGCGCGTTCCCATCGTTGACGACACAATTTAACACATTGCGACTTACCGCAAAAATATTTTTTCCCTATATGGCGGTAAACCTGGCACAACCCCTTGCACACATGTATTTAAGACAGACCGCCAGGCTGGCAGGAAGGGAACGGTTTGTGATTGAAGACGTGCGGTTGGTTTTTCGCCGATTTTTATCAGGAGAGCCCCTGGCAGAAGCTGCTTGCGGTGCCGCACAGAGGGACAGTGCCTGGATGGGATTTTTACTGGAGACGGACGCGGCTTTACAAGGGATTTCTTTGTCATCTTGTCGGAACCGCCGGGCGCTTGAGACGGAACTCCGTACCTTTATTGCACGGCAGGGAGATGAAGAACGACAAAGGTACCAGCGCGCCATAGCGACAACCCGTCGGGTTGTTGCCGCAGTGGGCGATACATTTTCGGGAAGGTTGAAAACCACGCGCTTCGCGGACCCGGTTTTTAATGAAGCGATCGTCTTGGCAGAGGAACAGGACAGAGAGCACTTTTTCCGAACTAGACAACGCCTTGAGGTTTGACTAAAGCCCTCGCCGCATGCATCTGCCGCGCAGAAAGATTACATTTTCCCTCGGCCCAATTTGTGCTAAAATTATCTCATAAACCCGAACCGAAAGAGTAACCCCGTGCCTTATGACGACGATTTTGAACAGGAAGAATTAAGTTTCGACAATAAACCGGGGGACGAAGCGGCCGCAAAGGAAACGGAAAAGGAATTAATTGTGACGCCGAAGAAAAAAGAAAAAAAACGCGCGGCAAAGCCGACGCCAAAGGACGAGACGAAAAAGCGCGCACCAAAAGAAACGGCCGCGCCAGAACCAGCCGCCAGCGAAAAGCCCGAAATCACCGTTGCCGGAGTAGAAGTGGTAGAGAAGAAAAAAACCCGCGGACCATCACTGCCCAAAGAAACCGCCAAAGCCATTATCGAGGCCCCGATCGAAGAGCAGATGAAGTCCTCATACATTGACTACTCGATGAGCGTTATTGTTGGCCGCGCACTGCCGGATGTGAGAGATGGACTAAAGCCGGTGCACCGCCGCATTTTATTTGCGATGGATGAGTTGGGATTGCAGCCGGGAAAGCCGTACAAAAAAAGCGCGAGGATCGTCGGGGAAACATTGGGAAAATATCATCCGCACGGCGACAGCGCGGTTTACGAGTCCATGGTGCGCATGGCGCAGGATTTTTCGCTAAGATATTTGCTGGTAGATGGGCAGGGCAACTTTGGCAGCGTAGATGGGGACAGCGCAGCAGCCATGAGATACACCGAGGCCCGCCTCGGAAAAATCGCAGTCGAAATGCTGGCCGACATTGAAAAAGACACGGTGGATTTTGGCCCCAACTTTGACGAATCACTAAAAGAGCCGCTGGTTTTGCCCTCGCGCATCCCCAACCTTTTGGTTAACGGCTCATCCGGCATTGCGGTTGGGATGGCGACCAATATCCCGCCGCACAACTTATCCGAGGTGGCGGACGGCATCAACGCGTTAATTGAAAACCCCGAAATGTCCGTAGCGGATTTAATGAAACACATCAAAGGCCCGGACTTTCCCACCGGCGCGCTGATTTGCGGCAAAGCCGGAATTAAAAGTGCGCTGGAAACCGGGCGCGGATCAATTGTATTAAGAGCCAAAACGCTGATCGAGGAAACCCGCGGCGGCAAACAGGCCATTATTGTTACCGAACTGCCTTACCAGGTTAACAAGGCCGACTTAATCGAGAACATTGCTAATTTAGTCAAAGACAAAAAAATCAAGGGCATCTCGGACTTGCGCGATGAGTCCGACCGCAACGGGATGCGCATGTTTATTGAAACGCGCCGTGACGCCAACGTCAACATTGTTTTAAACCAGCTTTTCAAGCACACCAATTTGCAAATTTCTTTTGGCGTAAACATGGTGGCATTGGTTGACGGCGTGCCGGTGCAATTAAACCTAAAGCAGGCGCTGCAAGAATATATTAAACATCGCCAAAAAGTGGTTACGCGTCGCGCCAAATTCGAACTGAAAAGGGCCGAAGAGCAAGCCCATATTTTAGAGGGCTTATTAATTGCGGTTTCCAATATTGATAAAATTGTCGCGCTGATTCGCAAAAGCAAAGATCCGGCCGAAGCCAAAACCGGATTGATGAAAAGCTTCAAGCTTTCCGACCTCCAGGCCCAGGCCATTTTGGATTTGAAACTGCAACGCTTAACCCAGCTGGAGCGCCACAAAATTGACGAAGAATACAGCGCCACCAAATCCAAAATCAAGGAGCTGAAGGAACTTTTGTCCAATGAGAAAAAGATTTTGGGCGTAGTGGCGAAAGAAATGAATGAGGTCAAAGAAAAATACGGCGACGACAGAAGAAGCAAAATCATTGCCGAAGTGGGCGATGTTTCGGAGGAAGAATTAATCCAGGACGTAGAAGTAGCGGTGCTCTTGACCCGCGACGGCTACATCAAGCGCCTGCCGCTGACGGCGTTTAAGGCGCAGCTGCGGGGCGGGCGCGGGGTGGCGGGCATGGCCACGCGCGAAGAAGACGAAATCGACAAAATTTTTGTGTCGACGGCGCTCTCGTATTTATTATTCTTTACCAACAAGGGCAAGGTTTACAAGATAAAAGCGTATGAGTTGCCCGAGGCCTCGCGTGCCGGCAAAGGGCAATCGATTGCCAATGTTTTGGAGTTGGGGATGGGGGAGGTGGTTACGGCCGCAATTTCGGCTAAGAACTTTGACGAAAAAACATTTTTGTTTATGGCAACCCGCAACGGCATTGTTAAAAAAACCGACATGGAGGCATTTGCCAATATCCGCCGCACCGGCATTGCGGCGATTAAGCTGAAAGGCGAAGATGAACTGCGCTGGGTAAAAGAAACCGACGGCAAACAGGAAATTGTCATGGGCACCAAGACGGGGCTGATGATCCGCTTTCCCGAGAAGCTGGTCCGGCCGATGGGGAGATCGGCGGGCGGCGTTAAGGGTATTTCGCTGCGCAAGGGCGACAACGTGGTTTCGATGGACATAGTTGCAAAAGACGCCGATTTATTGGCGGTTTCGGCTTCCGGTTTTGGTAAGCGCATGAAAATGGCTGAATTTAGCGCGCAAAACCGCGGCGGCAAGGGCCACATAGCCATAAAACTGCGCAAGGACGATGAGGTCTCAAAGATGATGCTAATCCATAAAGACGACGAACTGCTTTTTGTTTCCTCTAGAGGGACCATGATGCGGCAAACTGCTTCCGGCATTTCCACGCAAGGGCGCTATGCCAAGGGCGTCCGGCTCCAGCGGCTTGATGACGGCGACTACCTGGTTGATTTAGCGCGGGTGGTTAAGGCCGAGGAAGAAGTGGGAGAGCAGGCCTGAAATTTTTCTGCATTTGTGTCGACAGTAAAGTATGCCAGAAAACATAGAGATACGGCCGGGAAGATTAGCCGGCAAAGCATCCGTGACCATCTATCGGGCTTTTCCGGATCCCCTAAGAGATGAGCGAAAACCAGCTTATCGCGAAGAGGAACGCTTTGTTCGTCAGTTGGTTGGCCAAGATCACGAAGGGATAATTTCGGCTACGCTTGAGCGACTGCGAATTCCAGCCATGCCGGCCGGCGTGATGTTGGAAATCGATGAACTTGTGCCGGGAAATGCGCAAACGATTTTGCGGGTAAAGGTTAACGCCGGGGCCGGCAGCTTTGTGTTGAAAGCCGATTATCGCGAGGATTCAGTAACTCCGGGATCCCCAAATTTATCTCAAAGATATTCTTTTGTCGGAGAAGCTGAGGATTTAGCTTTTGCTCAAATTGCGAAGCTGGCGCCAGAGTGCATTGCAAAGATAGCCGCCTCAGCTAAAACGCGTACGCCGCGCGGGCCCGTTTTTTGTTATACACAAGAGCTGATTCCTCCCCAATTTTTTCCAATAGTACCGACTTGGCACCAGGGCAGCTTTCGTTGTTTTCGCCATAACCCGGACCGGGCTTTATCTGCGGCACAAACCGTTGCGATTTGCCGCGGGTTAATTAGTGATATTGTATTGGTTTTTCTCCGGGCGCAAAACATGGGGGAATTTTTTATTCCCCGGCCATCTTTAAGCGCGGCCGATGTTATGGTGTGCCTTGATGGTCAACGGTTGGTTGGGGCGCGCTGGGTTGGGATGACAAATTGTCTGGTGGCGCAATTTAGCGCGACCGCGACGCCCGCGGAAAACCTGCTGGTTTATCTTGCGGCTATGACGGAGAATCCCGTTAATTGGCAACCACCACATGCGCTGCATCTGGGATACCGTGGGGCTTTTATTGAGGGAGCACTGTCTGGGTTTCAGCGAGCAGGAGAAGATTCCAAAATGGACAGGGAAACGCTCGGCGCAATATTTGATGCTGCGTATAAAGGGCTGCGGTCGTTCGGCTGAGCGCTCCCGAACCCCTTCGCCTTATGCGAAATCAACGCTTACAACTTGAACATACCCCTGACTTACATGTAGAGCAAGTCCCGCTTTGTTCTGTTCCGGCTTGGTTTAATTTATCCTTAGCCGACATGCTGAAACTGGGCGCATAAAAAATCCGCCGCATTTCAACTTTGCATTTGGGGCAAACGGGCGACGAAGCATCATTCATGCTTTTTTCGATTTCAAGCAAGTCGCGACATTTTGGGCATTTGTAGTCGTAAAAGGGCATGGCGGATATATTTTACCAGAATTATTTGTCTTCGGCTTGCTCGGCGCCGGGCAAGTTGCTGATGATGGCAGCATGTAAGGCCGACAAAATAGCTTCGTGCAATTTGCCATGATCGGCAAAGGCGCCTAACAACAAAGAAACGTCTACCGTAACTCTTTCGGGCAAGTAACTACCAAGTGTTTCGGCAGAAGCAGGAATTTGTCCGTTAGATAACAAAAGCTTGCCCGAGCGGGCCTCCCTTAATAAAGCCAAAGAATCTTCGGCGGTGCGGCCCTTCCGCTTAAAAACTAAGAGAGCGGGTTCCCCGTCCCGCAGGCCTTCTTGCAAGCCGACTAAATGCTCATACAAGGTGGTGTCAGACAAAACCGGCATATACATGGCCGCGGTAAGCTTTTTCGCCTCTCTTAACGTAAATTGCGGGTCTTGGCTGTGAGTGGCAGCGCCTAATTTGCGGCTAGAGGGGGAGGGAGCCGGGCAATTGGTCCAGCGGCGACGTTCCCCTTGAGGCGTGCGTGGCAATGCAACCAAAGCTGAAGGTGAGCCCATTTTAATTTTCTCCTTATAGGGAATTTTTCGGTCTTTTATCTAAAGGTGTTATCGGCAGTTCTTCAATAAAATTTCAATATATTTAAAAAATTATAGGAGATTAGCGGAGCAGACCCAAAAAGTAATCCAAATCCCGTTTCCCTAAAACCTCCGTCACGCACAACAACCAGTGGTTTTTGAGCTCAGGATAATATCTTTCTAACGCCAGCCCGCCAATAATGTTTTTCTCCGCAAGCTTTTTGTTTAGGGCGACCGGCGAGGCCGGGCACTTGACCACAAATTCTTTGAAGATGGGGGAGGGAGCTCTGGCGGCATGAGCGGCGCGGGCAAGCGGCTCGCCCTTTGCAAAAGCCAAAGCAAACCCAGGGGCCGCGCCGGCGGCCAACTTTTCCCGCAAATAATTGGCCTTATTCAAGCAAAGCTCGGCCACTTTTTTAAGCCCGTTTTTGCCCAAGAGCGACAGGTATACGGTTGCAGTCAAGGCGCACAGCGCCTCGTTGGAACAAATATTGGAAGAGGCCTTTTCGCGGCGGATATGTTGTTCGCGCGCCTGCAAAGTTAATACAAAGCAGCGCTTGCCGTGGTGGTCAACGGTCTGCCCCACAATGCGGCCGGGTAAAAACCGCACCAACTCCTTTTTTGCCGCAATCATTCCCAGCCCCGGCCCTCCCAGATTCATGGCGTTGCCTAAAGATTGCCCTTCCCCCACCGCAAGATCAAAACCAAGCTCCCCGGGCGGCGTTAATAGCCCAAGCGAAATCGGATCAAAAGTTGCAATTGCCAGCGAGCCATTTTTCTTGATGGTCTCCGCGGCGGCCGACAAATCTTCGATGATGCCAAAAAAGTTTACCTGCGGCAGAGCCACGGCTGCCACGTCGTCTTTCAGCGCGTTTTTAAGTGCGGAGAGGGAAGTTGTGCCCGTAGCCGGATCATAGGGAATTTCCTCAACAATTTTATCCATTGCCTTGGCATAAGTTTTCAGTACGGCGCGCCATTCAGGATGGACTACACTTGAAACCAAAATTTTATTGCGGCCGGTTTTATGGTATGCGATGGAGGCGGCTTCTGCCAGCGCCGTAGCGCCGTCGTAGAGCGAAGCGTTGGACACGTCCAGGCCGGTAAGGAGGCAAGCGTAAGTTTGGTATTCAAAGATGGCCTGGAGCATCCCCTGGCTGATTTCGGGCTGATACGGGGTGTAGGCCGTATAAAACTCGGAGCGCATGACCAAATGTTTTACGGCGGCGGGGATAAAATGATTGTACGAACCGGCCCCCAAAAAGCAGGCGGCATTTTTTGCCGACAGGTTTTTGGCCGCCAGCGCCGTCATTTCTTTTTCGAGCTCGATTTCAGAAATTGGCGCCGGCACATTAAGCCCGGTCAGGCGCTTTTCTTTTGGAATATCGGAGAATAATTCATCAACCGACGATGCGCCAATTGTGGCCAACATCTCTTTTTTGTCTTGGTCAGTTAGGGGAGAGTAGGTGTTCATTTTTTGATCAGGTCAGCGTACTGCTTGGCGTCCAGCAGGCCGTTCACTTCCGCTGGATGTGACATTTCAACCTTAATAATCCATCCGGCTGCGTACGGCTCGGAATTGATGGTTTCCGGCGACCCTTCCAGCGTAGAATTTACTTCCGTTACCTTGCCGGAGACCGGACAATATAATGTAGAAACCGTTTTGACCGACTCCACCACGCCAAAATCCTGCATCGCGGTCAGCGTGGCCCCAACCTTGGGTAACTCCACGTAAACTACGTCTCCCAGCTGGTCTTGGGCAAAATGGGTAATCCCAATGGTTGCAATATTGCCGTCGGTTTTTACCCATTCATGTTCTTTGCTGTAGCGTAAATTTTCAGGCACCATGTTTTTCTTCTCCTTCCAGGCGGTTGATTTTTATGCGGCAAAAAGCAAACACGGCCCCGGCAATAATTACCCGGGCCAAACTGTCGCCAAAACGGTCCAGCAGCATGGAGCGCTGGTAGTAATTTTCGATGGATTGGCTTTTGGCTGCCGGGCCGGAATTATCAGGAGAAACATTTTCGATCCCGCTGGCCGCACTTTCCGGGGGCGGCGAGGGCAAGAAAGCTAAACTGATAGCAGAGCTGGCTAAATCAATGCCTCCCCAGGTTAAAATAAAAACCGCCAGGAGGCAAATTGCGTAATAATAGATTTTTTTTAAAGGAAGAAATTCTGCATTCATTTTTGAGTCCTCCTGTGGCTGAAATGTCATCGGGCCATCCGCGGCTAACTATTTCGATAAAAAGGAAGCGTGACCAATTTCCCTTTCACCAAATTATCCCTGATTTTAACATAAACCGTGCCATCTTTTCCATTGGCGGGGGCGGCCGCGGGACGCGGAGATTGTAAGTATGCCAGCCCGATGGCTTTTTTTAGGGTTGGAGAGAGCGTGCCGGAAGTAATTTTGCCTGCGCTTATCTGTCCCGCCGCATCCCAAAAAACTTCGTACCCCGCGCGCGGGATGCCTTTGTCGATCAGTTCCACCCCAACCAGTTTTTTGGGCGCGCCATTTTCTTTTTGCGGCAAGAGTGCGGCACGGCCAATAAAGTCGCCTTTATCAAATTTTACCGCCCAGCCGTAGCCGGCTTCTATTGGCGAGGTTTCGTCGTCGTATTCGTGGCCGTAAAGCGGCAGGGCGGCTTCCAGGCGCAAGGTGTCGCGCGCGCCTAAGCCACAGGGCTTTATTCCAAACGCGGCGCCTTCTGCTAATAGCCGGCCCCATAATTCGGCCACAAAATCCTTAGGCACAAAAAACTCAAAACCATCCTCGCCGGTATAACCGGTGCGGGAGATTAATATGTTGCGCCAAACAAAACAACGATTTTTTTTGTACGGCGCAACGTCGATGCCGGTAATTTTTGCGGTCAGGGCGGCGGCCCGCGGGCCCTGCAGGGACAGCATCGAAATTTCCGTAGCGTGCCGGATTGCCACATCAAAGTTTTTTGCCGCGCGCTGTAATTCAAACCAGGCCAAAACTTTTTCCGTATTGGAGGCATTAGCGACAATTAAATATTTATCCGGCAGCTTGCCCACCAGCAAATCATCCGCCGCGCCCCCGCGCTCGTTGCACGCAATTGAATATTGGAATTGATAATCTGCTAGCTTTGCTGCGTCGTTGGTGGTAACGGATTGAATAAAACTTAAGGCGGGGTTGTTGGGGGGGGCGGTCTGCGGTCTCTGGTCTATAGTCTTTGGTCTTAACTCTATTACTCCCATATGTCCAATATCAAAGAGGCCGACGGCACCCCTGACCGCATTATGCTCTTCTATAATAGATGTATATTGCACCGGCATATCCCAGCCGCCAAAGGGCACCATCCGGGCGCCGAGGTTTTTGTGTGTTTGGATCAAGGCGGTTTGTTTGCCCATAAGGAAAGTTATTATATACCTTTTTTATTTTACCCGCCGCACTGTTTCCCCGACCCGCAATCTGGTTTCCACCGCAATTTTAGGCGGGGCATCTTTGGGGTTTTGAATGACTTCCAGCAAATAATCCACGGCGTCGCGGCCCAGCTTAATCCGGTCGGCAAAAACCGTGGTCAGGTTTGGGGCGGGGGTTTTGAGGTGGCGGGGGATCGCAATGCCGTCAAAGCCGGTCAAAGAAATATCCTGCGGTACGCGAACTTTGTTTTTAGCCAGCACCAGCGCGGCGGCATAGGCAAACAAGTCGTTGCTGCACATAATACAGGAAATCTTTTTGTGTTTTGAAAGCAGGCGGTTGACCCCAATGTCCACGGAATCCAGATTATTATAGTCGGCCTGGAAAATGGTTAAGTTTTTTAAGGGAAGCCGGTTTTTCAATAGCATTTTTTTAACCCCGGCCTGGAAGTTTTTCCAAAAAATGTCCTGCGGATCGGTCTCGCCGTTTAAAATGGCCAGATGCTGATGCCCGCAATTAATCACATATTCAACCAGCTGTTCTACCCCTGGCAAATTGTCAAAATAAATATGCGGATGCTTTTGCGCCAGCCCTTTGGTGCACTCAACCAATATATATGGTATGCCGTGGCGCTCAAGATCCTCTGCCATATGCGTCGAATCGTTGCCAATAACCAGGAAGCCGCTTAATTCGCAGATTTCCTGGTATTTTTCGGGGATTTTTTCAAAAATCTGCGCGCGCAGACCCAGCTCTTTCAGGCGCTCCAAAATGCCGTAAATAATTTCGTTGTAGTACTCTCCCAAAAAATGGTTGCGAAAGCCATCGAACGCCAATCCGATATTTTTAATTTCAAAGCGCGCGGCCAAATACCCCAGGTCGCGCGCCGCCGCCAGAATTTTTTCCCGGGTTTCTTTGGATAAGTGCTTTGGCCGCTTAAACGCCGCCGAAACCGCCGCAACGGATACCCCGCATTTTTTGGCAATCTCTTTTTGGGTAGGCATGCCGTTATTATAACATGTCTTGGTAGAATATATACAAAAATTTACTGAAAAATTTACCATGAGTTTGCCGATAAACAGGCGCGGAGTGAAAGGCGGGGCAGAGCAAAAAAACTTTAAGTATAAATTATCCAAGAAGGGGGAATAAGATGAGCGCAGTAACTTCAGTAGGCCCAAAAAAAGCGGGTGCACCAGGACGGAGAACCAGCCTGGCAGCGATAGATTTTGTTTGCAAGGGGACAAGGCGAGGAACAATTATCGGCGCCGTGGATGTTTTTGGGAGAAAAATTGGCATGGTGCAGGCGGGCTATTTTGCGCTAGGAGAAGGATATCTTTATAGCCAAATGGCGATAATCGAAAAAGTGAGAGTTGACCTTGCAGCAGACCGGAAAATAGGACTCCCCTCCTATTTGCCGAAGGCATGGCTGGCAGAAAGAGTAAGCGGAAGGATGGGACAAGACGGCGACTTCTCTTGGATGATGCTTGAGGGGGACGGCCGGGTTGGCATAATGAGAACAAGGAAATTTGAACCGGATGCTTTCTATTTAGCGGAGGGAAGAGATCGAATTGTTAGCCCCGCAGGTTTTTTGGATAGAGAAAGAGATGCGTTAATAAAGGCAGGCTTAATTAACGAGAAAGGCGCCCTGGGCCAATCGTTTTTGGATATATTAGACGAGCGCGGCCGAAGAGGAAGAAGAGAATCACTGCCGCAAGCTTTTTCCGCGGCATTAAGCGGGGTTCCGCAACCACGGCGCCAAGCGCTTTTTGAGTTGCTTAGGCAGGCCAGGGTAGACAGAGAGACTCCTTTTCCGATTCGATGGCTTGATGAAACCGCCCCAGATTCATCTGCGCCCTTTTGTCATGCCCAAGAGGTTGGTTTAATAAAAATGGTAAACCTTGGGAGTTAGGAAAAGAATCTGTCCAATGCCCCAAAAAAGCATAGTTAATTCTGAAATTTTCCCCAACAATCGACGATATTTATCTAGCGAGGCGCAAGGGCGCTGCACTAAATTTAAAAACAAGGAGAAATAACATGGCAGGCCCCGCGAGAGTTTATGGAGGTCCAGTATTTAGGGCGCCGGGAAGATTAATGCTTAAGGAGGCAACAAGGCAATTACATGGCGGCTGCAAAGCGGCGCCATACGACTTTAGCCCACAGTTTACATATTTGATTGGCCCCCCGGTTTATTCTCCAGAAGTTCCTTTTGCGCGGGGGTACCAGCGAGATGCCATTTTAAGTGATCTGCGGAGCGGGACGAGCTGTTTGCTGATTGGCCCAAGCCGAAGCGGGAAGCGCAGCTTGTTGATTGGCGTGGCTGGGAGATTGTTTGGGCGGAAAGTTGCGGAAAACGCCAAAGGGGTGGTTGATTGCTCGGAACTTTCAACTAGCCGCCTAAGCGAAGGCCCAGTGGACTTGCAGGCGGAGCTTTTTATTGGATTAACGCAAGAAGCAGGAAGGCAAGGCGCCAAGTTAACCGCTGCCTCAAGCGGGTTGATCCTGGAAGCGGACAAACCGATATATATATTGCTTGATCACGCGCATCTCCCGGAAAGTTATCTTCAATACCTTGCCGCATCGGTTGCGCAAAACCCCAACCTTAGGATGGCGTTGGTGGTTAACGCGTTTCATTTCAATAGGGAAGAAACGGCAGTCCGCCTCTTCCCAGGTTGGAGTCAGCGCGTTGTAGGGCCGGTTTCTCGGCCAGCGGTTGAACAATTAATTTCCGAACCGTTGCGAAAGCGTGGATTGGCGTGGCTCCTGCTCCCATTGGCAAGCGCCATCCATTGGTATTCTGGCGGCTGGCCCATTTTGGTTAATTTTACTTGCAGCAGGATTGGCAAAATATTAATGGAAGCGCCCAACAGAAAACAAGCGATGGAGCAAATTCGTGGCTTTCTGGCGGGCAGAGAGATTTACAAAGACGTGGATTTTTTGCGAGATCAAGTGCAGGGCGGACTGATGTATAGGTTAACCGATGAGGAGAGGGTGGTAATGCAAGCATTGGCGAAGGGGGAGGCAGTGCCCGAAGGAAAAGAGGGGGCAGCGGCCAACCTTGAACGGCTTGGTTTTGTGGAAGTAAGGGATGCAGCGACCCAGCAGTTTCAGGTTAAAGGTGAATTACTGCGGCTGTGCTTTGAGCACTCAAAATTATTGGAGCCACGAAAGCACAGCCGGCCAGTTTGGTTTTTTGGTACGGTTAGCGACCTCGTCGGTTCTGGTTTTTATTCCAGCGATCCCGCCTTTATCCTCCCGCAGGTGAGGGTGTTTTTAGGAGACAACATTGAGGAGTATGACATACACCAGTTTGTTTTGGAAAAAGAAGCTGACCTTGCAACAATCATTGCTTTGGCGCGCGGCGAAGATCCGTTTGTTAGCCCAGAATTGCTACGGGCGTTATGTGAACATGGATTATTAGAAATTCCAAGGACAGAAGACGACCCGCCAGAGCTGGATCGAGACGTTATGCGCGGAGGGCACGTGATTCGTCCCGACAGCGTAATTGGCCTTAGAGAATTAATGGAGCTATCCGAAGTAGCGGCTGCTGTTGTGGGAAAATTTTCGGCCGGGCAGACAGGCAGCGACTAAGCGAGCGTTTTTCCCAAGGCCTCAATAAACTTTTTATTTTGTGCCGGCGTCCCAATGGTTACCCGTATCGCATTAGGCAGGCCAAACGAAGTTAGCGGCCGGATGATTATCCCGCGCCGCATTAAATCCAGGAAAACCCCATCCGCCGGGCGGTCCAGTTTAATAAAAATAAAATTGGCCTCGGTTTTTTTGTAATCGATTTTGACGCCGGTTTTTTTTAGGTGATCCAACTCCGCGTACAAATATTTTTTGCCTTCGCGGTTATTTTTCAAACTGCGCTTAACGTGTGCGGTATCCTTAAGCGCGGCAACCCCAGCGGCCTGCGCCAGCCCATTCACGTTGAAAGGCAGCTTAACCAAATTTAGATATTTAATAATTTCCGGCCGCGCGATGCCGTAGCCCAATCGCAATGCCGCCAGCCCGTAAATTTTTGAAAAAGTGCGCAACACAATTACGTCGCGTCCTTCTTTTACCAATTCGATGCTTTTTGGAAAGTCCTTGGCTTCAACGTATTCGGAATAGGCCTCGTCCAGAACCACAATTACGCCCTTGGGAACTTTGTTTAAAAAATCCACCAGTTGTTTGTGCGTAAAAATAGTGCCGGTGGGATTATTGGGATTGCACAAAAAAATGATTTTGGTGTTAAGCGTAACTTGCGCAGCAATTGAGCGCAAATCGTGTTCGGCATCCAGCGCCGCGGCAAAAACCGGCTGGCCGTCAAAAATATGGGTAACCGCTTCGTATGTAGAAAAAGTATGTTCGGAGGTAACCACGTGTTCTTTGGCATTTAAAAACACCGCGGCGACAAATTGCATAATTTCGTCCGAGCCGTTGCCAACAATCAAATGCGCAGGCGTTACTCCCAGCTTTTGCGCCAGCGCTTCTTTTAGCAGGATGGCGTGCTGGTCGGGATAAATATTTGCTTTTTTAATTGTCTGGTGCAAAGCGGCCATGGCTTTTTTTGAAGGGCCCAGCGGATTTTCGTTTGAGGCCAGCTTAATAATGCCTTCTTCTTTGGGGGTAACGCCCGGCACGTAAGGGTGGAGGTCTTCCAGGTTGGGCCTAATTTGATCTTTCATTTAAAACGGGTTTAGCCAGCTTACGCCAATTAAATAACTCTTGGGATCTTTCCCGGCAAAGTTGGCGGTGTCCTGGAAAACATTCAACGCGTTGGCGTGGATGGCCAAAGACGGCAGCAAGAAAAACCGTGCGCCGGCATCCACCTGGGAAATGGTTTCCCCGGCCAGGCCGTCCACCATCAGGAGCAATTGATTATTGAGCAGGGGGACCTCAACGCCGGCCACGCCCATGGGACGGAAACGGTTTCCGGGAAAATCACCCATAAAACCAAAAGTCAGCTTAAATCCCTGCCGCATATATTTGGTGGCAACCATGTACACTTCGGATTGGCTGGAGGATGCCAAATTTTCTCCCCCAATGGCCAGGAGCAGGGGGTTGGGTCCGGTGTCGGTGGACAAAGACAGCTTGGTATTAATATAAACGCCGTCGCGCAGAGTAGTGGTGGTGGCAGTTTGGTCGTAGCCGCCAACGCAGCCCAATTCCATGTTAGGGAAAGCGCCCACGTTGATTTTGTAATAGAGAGATTCTTTGCCGGCCATGGCGTTGGAGCCGTAGTCAACTGCCAGCAGGTAATCTTTATGGGCCAGGATGTCGGCGGAGGGGATTCGGACCAAGCCGGTGGCGCCATTGATGGTGGGCGTGTTGAAATAGGGGGCGGCGGCGAACGTCGCGCTGGCCGACAGGATTAAAATCAGGGATAAGACAATTATTTTTTTCATAATGCCTCCTAAAAAGCAAATTCTCAATCAGCGGCAACCGGAAAAAAGTATATCACCCAACTAGTCCTAAGTAAACCTTCTCCATTTCTTTTGCTGCGGCCACGGAAGAAAATTTTTTCTCGCCATTGAAGCGGGCGGCCGCGCCCATTTTTATTAGTATGTCACGGTTGCGCATCAACCCAATAACCTTATCCGCAAAAACCGTCTCGTCTTCCGGCACCAAAAAACCATCTTCGCCATCAGAGATACTGGCGGCCACGCCTTCGGCGTTGACCACCACCGCGGGCAATCCCATTACTTTGGCTTCCGCAATGACCAGGCCTTGCGTTTCGGTCTTGGATGCAAAAACAAATAAGTCGCCCGCCGCGCAGCAGTCAAAAACTTCAGCGTGCGGTACGCCGTGGGTAAAAACAATTCTTCCCGCAAGGCCCAGCTGTGCCGCCAGGGTTTGCAGGTTTTGTTCTTCCGGGCCGCCGGCCACAATTAAGAGATAAATTTGGTTGCCCGCCTCGTTTGCAACTAACTGCGACAGGACGCGCAACAAAAAGGGCAAGTTTTTTTCTTTGGCCAGCCGCCCGGAGTAAATGAGCAAAAATGCGTCTTTGGGGATTCCGTATTTTTCTCTCACCCCTGCTCCGCGGCGCTCCCCCGCCAGGCGCAGGTTGATGCCGGTATGGATTACAGAGGAAGGCGCCAAGGTGTTAAGCGAACGATAATAGGCATCGGTTTGGGGGGAAGGCGTGATTACATGGGAGCAGTGAGAGCAAAAGTTTTTCAGGTGCCGGCGCAAAAGGCGCGCCAGGTGCCAATGATTTACAAACGGAACATAATGCACGTATTCTTCAAAAAGCGTGTGCAATGTATATACGTAAGGGATCCCCAGGCCTTTTGCCAGGCGTTGGGCGCGGATCCCCAGCTGAAAAGGAGTGTGGGAGTGGATTACCTGCGGAGAAAAATCTTTCAGAGTTTTTGTAAATCCCGGCGCAAAGGGAACCGTTAAACGAAAACCGGAATAAGGGGAGGGGAGCGATGGAAAACGGAAAACATTTTTTTCGATTTGGGCCCCCGGGTAATTAGGGACAAACAACTTTACGTCGTGGCCCAACTGCCGCAGATCTTCAAAAAGCGTATTGACGGCAATGGTTACCCCGGAAAGATAAGGAAGATAGGAATCGGCAAAGAGGGCAATTTTCATTTTTCCATTTCGGCAATTTTTTTAAACAGTTTGGGCAGGCGATGGAGATGCGCCTGTAAATCCAGGTCCTCGGTGTGGGGGACGGCCGGGAATCCCGAAACCACCTGATTATTGGGGATGTTTTTGGTTACGCCGGCGCGCGCCAGCACTACGGTGTTTTCCCCGATGGTGACGTGGTCTTTAAATCCGGCCTGGCCGGCGGCCGTGACCCGGGCTTCAAACGTGACCGAACCGGACAGCCCGACCTGTGCTGCCAGCGCGCAATGTTTTCCCAGAACACAATTGTGCGCAATGTGGACCAGACAATCGATTTTGGTGCCTTTTTTAATGATGGTGTTGCCCAGCGTGGCGCGGGCGATGGTCGTATTAGCAAAAACTTCAACATCATCTTCAATTATTACTCCGCCAACCTGCGGGATTTTGGTGTAGCCATCCGGACCGGGGACAAAACCAAACCCGTCAACCCCGATCGCTGCGCCCGCGTGGATTATCACATTTTTCCCGATTATAACGCCGTGGTAAATGACAGCGTTAGGAAAAATAATTGAGTTTTTTCCGATTTCGCTCTGGTCGCCGACAAAAGCGCCGGAAAAAATTTTTACGCCGTCGCTGATTTTAACGTTTTCTCCAATCACTACGTTGGCCCCCACTGCGGCCCCCTCGCCAATTTTTGTTCCCTTGCCCACCACGGCGGTTTTGTGTACGCCTTTATTTAAAGACAGTTTTTTTTCAAATAACGTTAAGCTTTGCGCCAGCGCCAGGCGCGGATTGTTTACCAGGAGGAAGGAAATGGTTTTGTTGTAGCAAGCCAGCGATTCGAGTTTAGTGTCTTTTCTCACCACCACAGCGGAAGCGTCGGTGGGTAATTTTGAAAACTTGTCTTCAAGCAGAAAAGTTAAGTCGCCGGGAGATGCTTCCGCATATGCCGCCACGCCGGAGATTTTTGTTTTGGCGTCCCCCGCAATTTCCCCTTGGCAGAGCTTAGCAATTTGTTCTAAAGAAAAAGGCATGCTATCTGTTTAACTCGGCAATCACCATGTCCGACAGGTCCATGCCGCCGGTAATAATTACCTGCTTGTCCAGCACCAAATCGATCCCTACTTTTTTAGCCACCACTTTTACCGCCGAAACAATTTCCAGCTGGAGCTTGGTGGTAATTTTTTCGTTTAGTCTTAACAGCTCTTCCCGCTTGGGCGAGAGCTCTTTTTCCAGATCTTCTTTCATTTTTTCCAGCTCTTCTTCGCTTTTGCCGTCTTTTTGGGCTTTTTCCAGCTTGGTTTGGCTGGCTTCAAAGTCCTTTTTAAAATCGGCTTCTTTTTTGGAAAGTTCGTCCTGGGCTTTGGCGGTGGCCTTGTAACCCTTAAAGACCTTTTGTACGTCAATGAAACCGATGGAATTTAGGTCGAGGGCCGAAACGACGGTTCCGAAAACTAAGGAAAAGACAATTAATGCGGCCAGAAGCGTAGTTAGTTTTTTCATGGTTTCCCCCTTTAGAAGATGAGATATTATATCAAGTGGGGGAAAGAAAAACAAACGACGGGAAAAATATTTTTGCGCCAAATTGAAATTTTTGAGGTGACGGGACGATAAGATTGTAGTTGTGAGGGCAAAATTATGGTAGAGACAAAAGGGGTTCAATTAAGAGGAAGAGATGCGAATCTTTTTTGGAATCATTTGCCGGCGGCAGAGCACGCAGGGAGACAGGCCGAGGTCGCAGCTTATATGGGAGGGTTGCGGTTGAGGCCGCGCAAAACAGTTGTTGTAGCGCGTATTCCGGATATGCTTCAAGCCGGGGACTTGCCGGCACAAGTCAGGAAAGTAGCTTTGGTTTGTAGAGCTGGCGATTTGCATGGGAAAGAGGATGGCGGCATGCAGCGGCTTTTGTCGCGTGTCATAGTCGAACCATTGCCTGGCGCAGGTCAGTGGTTGTTTGAATATAACACCATTGCATCGTCGCGGTTAGATTATCTCAGCACAGAACCCCAGCGAACGGAAGATGATTTTGGCCCGGACATAACCCCATCGATTGTCGCAATGCCGGAGCTGCGTACCGCGCTGAAGCTGTTTTGCCTGCGGGCAGCCGTTGGTAAATGGCAGTAGCGTACGGATTGCGTTTCCTGATTCCGCGGAGCTTGATTCGGTTTTAGGCTTATTCTTAAAAGATTCTGCCTTTGCCGGAGAGGGCGACGTACAGATTGGCCTTGGCGGGTATCGTTATAGAAAACATATAATGGTTGATGTTTGCGACCGGCATAAACCTAATTTAGACTATTTGGAGCAGATTGCCTGGTTGTTTGATGGGATTACCGCCGCAGACGTACGCGTTGCATCCTTTATAAACGTCGCCGGTTAATTTCCAGCTGTACCATTAGCACCGAAACGTCAGCGGGAGAAACGCCTGCTAAACGCGAGGCCTCGCCTACCGACGCCGGGCGCAACTGATCCAGTTTTTGCGTGGCTTCCCGACACAGCCCTTCCATTTTTAGGTAGTCAACGTCTTTGGGAATTTTAAAATTTTCCAGTTTTCTAAACCGCGCAATTTGTGTTTTTTGCCGCTCAATGTAACCCGCGTATTTTACGGCGATCGCTGCCGTTTCCGCGGCCTCAACTGTCAGCACCTTGGGCTTGCCGCCTTTTATTTTTGTGCGCTGGCGCGCCGGTGCACCCGTGCGGTTAAGATACCTTATTTGCTCCTCTACCATTTCTCTCTTTCTGCAAAACGCGGCGAATCTTTCTTTTGATATCAGGCCAACGCGGTGGCCTTTTTCCGTCAGCCGCAAGTCCGCATTGTCCTGGCGCAAAAGCAGGCGATATTCTGCGCGCGAGGTAAACATCCGGTAGGGCTCGGTGATTTCTTTGGAGATTAAGTCATCAATTAATACTCCGATATACGCTTCGTCGCGGCCTAAAATTAACGGCGGCCGTCGCAAAATTTTTAGTGCGGCGTTGACGCCGGCCATAAATCCCTGCGCGGCGGCTTCTTCGTAGCCGGAGGTGCCGTTAATTTGGCCGGCCAAATATAATCCGGCAATTTTGCGCGTTTGGAGCGTCCGGTCAATTTCGGAAGGACAAACAAAATCATATTCGATGGCGTAGCCCGGGCGGATAATTTCAACTTTTTCCAGCCCTGCCATGGTGCGTAAAAACTTCAGTTGTACATCTTCCGGTAAACTGGTGGACATTCCCTGCGTGTAAATTTCCTGGGTATCGCGCCCCTGCGGCTCTAAAAAAGTTAAATGCCCGGATTTGTCGGGAAAGCGCACCACCTTGTCTTCAATTGACGGGCAGTAGCGCGGTCCGACGCCCTTAATCTTTCCTGAAAAAAGCGGCGAGCGATCCAGGTTGGCTAAGATAATTTTGTGCGTTTTTTCGTTGGTGCGCGTCAGATGGCAGGGAACTTGCGGAAAGGCCAGTTGGACGTTTTCGGCGGGGCCAAGTTTACCGCGCTGGTTTTTAGACAAATATTTTTGATATTCCCAAGTGAACGAAAACATTTTGGGCGGCTCGTCGCCCGGTTGGATCACGGTTTTGGAAAAATCAATGGTGCGCTGGTCCAGCCGCGGCGTGGTGCCGGTTTTGAGCCGGCCAATTTTTAATCCCAAGCGGCGCAGTGAATCGGATAATTTATCTGCGGCAAATTCTCCAGCCCGCCCGGCGGCCATGTGTTTCATTCCTACATGGATGACGCCTTTTAGAAAAGTGCCGGGGCAAATAATTACGGCTTTGCCGCGATAGATAACATCCAGCGAGGTGCGGACGCCGATGATTTTTCGATTTTTAGTTAAGAGCTCTTCCGCTAGCCCCTGTTTTACATCTAAATTTTCGGTCGATTCCAAAACCCTCTTCATATACCGATGGTATTGCGCCCGGTCAGATTGCGCGCGGAGCGACTGCACCGCCGGCCCTTTTTTGGTATTGAGCATTTTCATTTGCAAAAAGGTCTGGTCGGTGGCCTTCCCGATTTCTCCGCCCAGCGCGTCAATTTCAAAAATCAGCTGGCTTTTGGCGGGGCCGCCCATGGCGGGGTTGCACGACATGAAGCCGACGGTATCGATGTTCATCGTGAGCATGAGGGTTTTTAACCCTAAGCGCGCGGACGCGAGCGCGGCTTCAATGCCGGCGTGCCCGGCGCCAACAACAATAACGTCATATTTTTTTGGGTATTCGAAAAATCGGGGCATAATTTGTATTGTAAACCATTGTTAACCAGACGGCAAATTAATATGGTAGAATCTTAAAAAAGCGGTAATCAAATCTGCCAAGGCAAGGAGAATTAATGCGGATATCTTATAAAACTTCCCAAAGAATCGTTGTGGTAATTATTTGTTTAATTGCAGTGGGGGCATTTTTATTAGCCAGAAGCGAATTTGATATCGCGACGGAGGGCGAGGCGTTTTTTGGCTTGTTCATGGCGCTGTTTCTTATTTTTTTGGTTTTGGCTTCGCCAGTGTTTTTTTGGCTAAAATCCCGGCTCCATGAATTTGCTGGAATGCCACTAAGCAAGGTGGTTTTTGCCATCCCAGAAGGTCAGTTTCCAGGAAAACTGCGGGGCAGTTGGCTTTCCATCTTTAAAGAAGAAAAAGACCCCTTGGCGGCGACGGCCTTACAGCGGGTGGCGGCGTATTTGGTTGATCTTAGTCTTTTGCTTTTGGCGGGGCTGGTGGCAACCTTGCTTTCTTTGCTTTTCGTGATTTTACTGGCCGTATTCAATGTCGGCGAACTACCGGCCTTTACAGAAACTTTTATTTTTATTTCTTTTGCGGTTTGCTTAGGCAGTGTTATCGTGTATCTTTTTATCCGGGATGGTTTTAACGGCCAGGGAATAGGTAAGCGTCTGATAAAAATCCAGGTAATTGATAAAGACAGTCGTAAACCAATTGGTTTTGGAAAGTCCGCTTTACGCTACTTGATTTTGCGGGTATTAAGCATTATTGAATTCATTCTTCTGCTGGTTACTCCCAACCATCGCCGCTTAGGAGATTTAGTGGCGAATACAATTGTTGTGAAAAAGCCGTAAGCAAATTTTATTGTTTTCTTTTGTTGGCGAATGTTATAATCTTCTTGCTATGGTTAAGCCCAAATTCAAGCGCATCCTCTTAAAACTTTCCGGCGAAATTTTTGGCGGCGAGAGAAAATATGGCATCGACCCGCAAATGCTGCAGCACGTTGCTGATGAGATAAAAAAAGCCCACCAGCACGGCGTGCAAATTGCGGTGGTGGCGGGCGGAGGAAATATTTTTCGGGGGTTGGCGGGGGCCTCGCGCGGGATTGACCGCGCCACCGGCGACTACATGGGGATGCTGGCCACCATTATTAATTCGTTGGCCTTGCAGGACGCGCTGGAGCAAGAAAATGTCCCATGCCGGGTGCAGAGCGCAATCGAAATGAAAGCCGTGGCCGAGCCGTTTATCCGCCGCCGGTCAATCCGCCACATGGAAAAGGGGCGGGTGGTAGTTTTGGCGGGCGGCACCGGCAACCCTTATTTTACAACCGATACCACTGCGGCATTGCGCGCGGCAGAACTGGGCGTAGATATAATTGTCAAAGCCACCAAAGTTGATGGCGTTTATGACAAAGATCCATTAGGCCACCCGGACGCGAAAAAATACGTAAAATTGTCGCACATGGAGATATTAAAAGGCCGCCTGAAAGTCATGGATTCAACTGCGGCGTCGCTTTGCATGGACAACAATATTCCGATCATTGTTTTAAATTTGCTCAAAAAGGGCAACATTGAAAAAGCGGTTTTGGGGAAAAGGGTGGGGACGTTGGTGGTTAACGAAGAATAAGGAGAAAAACATGGCGGACATTATCAAAGACGCCGAAGACAAAATGAAAAAAGCGATTGAGAACGCAAAGAAAAATTTTGCCGGAGTGCGGACGGGAAGGGCCTCGGCTTCGCTTTTGGACCACATCACAGTTGAGTATTACGGCACCCAGGTTCCACTAAAACAGCTGGCGTCGGTTTCTGTCCCCGAGTCGCGACTGATCGTTGTCCAGCCCTATGACAAGAATTCGGTAAAATTGATTGAAAAAGCCATCCAGACCTCGGACGTGGGAATTAACCCGGTTTCGGAAGGCGGGAAAATCCGCCTGCCCATGCCCCAGTTAACCGAAGAGCGCCGCCGGGAGCTGGTGAAAATTGTTAAAAAAGAGTCGGAAGAGGCCAAAATTGCCTTGCGCAATATCCGGCGCGACGCCATTGCCCACCTAAAAAAACAGAAAGACGAAAAACACATTTCTGAAGATACGGAAAAAAACCAGGAAGACGCCACGCAAAAGCTGGTTGAAAAATATTCGGCGGAAATTGACGCGCTACTGAAGCATAAAGAAGCCGAAATCATGGAGGTTTAAATTATGTTTAAGATTTCCCAGGATTGCTCCGGTTGCGGAAAGTGTGTTGAAGAATGTCCGTCCGGCGCCATCCACCCCCAGGGAGACGTTTTTGTGATTGACAGCGAGGCCTGCACCAACTGCGGGATTTGCGAAGAGCTTTGTTCGGTGGAAGCCATTTTTGAAGAATAGTTAAAGGATAGCCAAAGTTCGGCGGCGCCCATGAAACAGTTAATAAAATATTTTCCTCGCGTTTTTCCTTTTTTATCCCAAGAAAAAGCGGCTCTGGCAGAGCAAAATATCCTCCGGCACATTGCAATCATCATGGACGGCAACGGGCGATGGGCGCAAAAGCGCGGCCTGCCGCGGGCGGCCGGCCACCGCGCGGGCGCCGAGGCCCTGCGGCATTGTGTGCGGGCTTGCCTGGAAATTGGGATAAAATATTTGACGGTCTACGCTTTTTCTACTGAAAACTGGCTGCGGCCGCGCGAAGAAGTGAGTTTTTTGATGAATCTGCTTTCCCAGTCGATTGACAGTGAAGCTGAAAATTTGCATAAAAATAATGTCCGGCTGCGTTTTTTGGGGAGGATTAAGGAATTGTCTTCGGAGCTGCAGTCAAAAATTGCCGCCGCAGAGGCGAAAACCCAAAACAACGACGGGCTCAATTTAACGGTTATGCTAAACTACGGCGGCCGGGCCGAAATAGTAGATGCGGTTAATGCTCTGATCGAGCGCCACCCCGGAGAAAAAATTGCGGAAACAGAGATTACGGCTGCTTTGTATACCGGCGACTTGCCGGATCCCGACCTGTTGGTGCGCACCGCGTCGGAGTTGCGCGTGAGCAATTTTCTGCTGTGGCAAATTGCCTATGCGGAGATTTATGTCACCAAAACTTTCTGGCCGGATTTTAGGAAAGAGCATTTGTTGGTTGCCATAAAGGAATACGGCCAGCGCGTGCGAAAGTTTGGCAAAATTAAGGAGCAAATTTAAAATGTGGTTGCGCCTGGGTTCAATATTATTGGCGGCGCCGGTGGTCATTGCCTGCGTTTGGTACGGTGGGGTGCCCTTTCTTTTATTAACGCTGTTGCTGGCGTTAATTTCGGTTAACGAATTTTACCAGATGATGCAAAAGCGCTCTTTCCGCCCGGCCTATTATGTGGGAAGTTTTTTCACCATCTTCTTCATTGTCTTTGCCTTTTTTGCCTTGAAAAAAAACTGGGAACCGGCGCACTCGGCAATTTTAACGGGGGCGGTTTCCATTACGCTGGTGTCGGGCCTTTTTTTGCGCCGCACCAGGGATGTGATTGTGGATGTGGCGGTAACGCTTTTGGGCATGGTTTATGTCGGCTGGTTTTTCAGCTACCTCCTTTTTGTGCGCTCCTTAACCGACCACGGAGCGTTTCTTTTCTTTTTAATTGCTACCGTTTGGGCTACGGATATTGCGGCCTACCTGGTGGGCACGGTTTTTGGCAGGCACAAATTAAATCCGGAAATCAGCCCTAAAAAGACCATTGAAGGGGCGGCGGCTGGACTGCTGGTGGGAATTGCCGCCGGGCTCATCTTTTCCCAGTTTATAGAAATGGATATGCTGCATGCAGTATTTTTGGGGGCGCTGGTTTCGGTCTTGGCGCAGGTTTCGGATTTAGTGGAATCCATGCTCAAGCGCGATGTAGGGGTGAAGGATTCGGGCGCGTTCCTGCCGGGGCACGGTGGAGTCCTGGACCGCATGGATAGTTTTATTTTGGCGGCGCCGGTGCTGTATTATTATGTGGTGTGGTTTGTGGGAAAATAGGCTCAAAGTTCAATGTTCTCAATATGCAAGGGTAGGCAATGGACCAAATTAACCTAAAAGAACTAAATGACCTGGTCAAGAGGGCACTACTCGAAGATATTGGCGAGGGCGATATTACGTCGCAGGCAATTATCCCTTCCTGGAAGCGCGCGCGCGCAAAAATTCTTGCTAAAGAAAAAGGGATTTTAGCAGGAATCTTTGTGGCCGAATTGGTATTTAAGGCCGTCAACAAAAAAACCGTTTTTATGCGCAAAAAAGAAGATGGGGACGAGATTGGCAAAGGAACCACCATTGCTGAAATCGAGGGTTTGGCGCGGGATATTTTAGCGGCAGAGCGCGTGGCGCTTAATTTTTCACAGCATCTGTCCGGGATTGCAACCTTAACGCGGGCTTTTGTCCGGGAGGTTTCCGGCCTGCCGGTAAAAATCCGGGATACCCGCAAAACCACGCCAACCTTGCGCCAGCTGGAAAAATACGCAGTGAGGGCGGGGGGCGGAGAAAACCACCGCGCCGGTCTATACGACGAAATTTTGATTAAAGACAATCAGATTAAGGTGGCGGGGGGCATTGACAAGGCCATTGCCGCCGCCCGTAAAAATGCCCCGGCGGATAAAACCATCGAAGCGGAAGCGGACTCAATCTTTAAGGTTGCCCGGGCAATTAAATCCGGCGCCAATGTAATTTTATTGGATAATATGTCCCCGTGGATAATGAAGGTGGCGGTGGGGATGATTCGCAAGCATAACCAAAAAAATCTTCTGCCTTCAGCGTATATTGAAACCGAAGCGTCGGGCGGGGTAACGCTGGCGAATGTCCGTCAAATTGCGGAAACCGGTGTAGATACAATTTCGATTGGGGCGCTGACCCACTCTGCCCCGGCGCTGGATTTGAGCTTGAAGTTTGTATAGGGGTGTAAGTTGTAATATGAAGCGATGCCTGATTATTTTGTGTTTGGTGGCGTGGCTGGTTTCCCCGGCCTGGGCGGCAACTTATTATGTTGCTGCCGCAACCGGCAGCAACGCTAATTCCGGCGGTTCCGCCGATCCTTGGAAGACCATTACCTATGCGCTGACCAAGGTGTCCTCCGGAGATACAATTTCGGTACAACCTGGTTTATATGATCACGATGTTAACGGTGAAACCTTCCCTTTGACGATTGATAAAGCAATCACCTTGGGAGCGTCCACTTATCTACTGGCTACCATTGAAGGCGGGGGCTTAACTTCCAGCGAGGCCATAATAGAAATTTCTTCAGGTACGGCCGAAGCCGTAATATCCCGCTTCTATATTCGGCCCAAAACCGGTACCTTGGTCAATAATTTAATCTCGATCCGAAATGCCTCAGGGCCGGTAAATGCACAGGTTGACAACTGTTATCTTAATGGACGGGATTCCTCATGCGGAGGGATAAATGTTTTGCCAAAGTTGGGGCATGGGAGCTTATCACAAACTAATATCAATCGCAACATTATTATCAATTGTTCTCAATACGGGATTCAATTAAGGCGCGTAAATAATACAGAAATTAATACAGTTGTAAACAACACCATTTCAAACTACGGTTACGGAATTCTTGTGCATAGCGGGGTTAGTGCCGGCCTATTTAATAATATACTCGTTAGCGGAGAGACGGGGGTTGGTATTGCCGAAGGAGCAACTGATTATAATATAACTTGGGGATATAATGCTGCATATGATAATACGAAAAATTTTGACCCGTATATCCCCACCAGCGAAACCAACGTGGTGGTGAATCCATTTTTTGTCAATGCCCCAGCAGGCAATTTCCGCCTGCAATCGAAGCAAGAAGGTGCCCCCAGCCATTCTGCCTGTATTGATGGCGGGAAGCCAACCGATGATTATTCTGCTGAACCAACGCCTAACGGCAGCCGGATCAATATGGGAGCCAACGGCAATACTACTCGAGCTGAACTAAGTTATGGGGCGATTACATATTACGTTGATGCCGTAAACGGGAGCGATAGTAATCCGGGAACAACGTCTGACTACCCCTGGAAGACCATTACTTATGCGCTGACGCAGGTTGCAACCGGTGACACCGTAAATGTGGCGGATGGCTTATACGATCAAGCTGGCAACGGTGAAGCATTTCCGCTTGTCATGGACAAACCAATTTTATTATGCGGCGCCGGGGAGGCCCTTACCACCATCGAGGGCAGTCCGACGTATGATCCTGACGTGAGCGCGGTGATTAGGCAAACGGCGGGGGGGACTACTACGATTGAGGGCTTTTTTATTACCCTGGCGACAGGCTATACCGCCAATAGCTTAATTAAAGGAATGCGCGGCAGCCCGGTCGGTTTAAATTATTTCAATAACTATTTAGACGGGAAAAACGTCGCCAGCACGCGGAACGGGATTGATGTTGCCGCTACTTATACCGGGCGGCCAAACGTAAAGATTATAAAAAACGTAATTATTAATTGTTTCGGCGGGATCGTTAGTTTCGGGCCGCAAGATATCCAGATTATTAATAATACATTATCGAGAAATACTAGCGGCGTATCTTTCTGGTCCAATGTTTCGGCGGAAGCGAGGAACAATCTCTTGACGTCCAACGCTTTCGGGATGCTGGTAGAGAGCGGATCTACTGGGACAACCGTTAACAGCACATATACGGTGGGCTACTCAAACGTGCAAACTTATGGCGCCGGCATAACTACTAATGAAACTGATCTGGATAGCATGGATCCGGTTTTTGTTAACTCCGGGGCGGGGAATTATCGATTACAATCGATTACGGATGGGTATGCGGCGCAGTCGCCCTGCATTGACCTGGGTGATCCGAATGATGATTATAGCGTGGAGCCATCTCCCAACGGTTCGCGCATCAATCTGGGAGCTTACGGCAGTACCGCGACCGCAGAAAAAAGCCGGGAACATCCGATCACTTATTATGTTGACGAAGTAAATGGCAACAATAATTATCCCGGGTCAGCGACCTACCCCTGGAAAACCATAACTTATGCCTTAACGCGTGTGGCCACCGGCGATACCGTAGATGTGAGGGCTGGCTTATACGATCGGATTGGCAACGGCGAGGACTTTCCGCTTACCATTAACTATCCAATTATGTTAAGCGGTGCCGGGTTTTCCACCACCACCATTGAGGGTAGCTCGGCAGATGGGTCCAAA
>Ga0265292_1000856_pt1 | contig 33085 bp, 27 predicted proteins | sample Munlanlewell296A_FD_189080 | JGI IMG/M metagenome (GOLD analysis project Ga0265292, IMG submission 189080) | Leachate microbial communities from a municipal landfill in Southern Ontario, Canada - Leachate well 296A | ecosystem: Engineered > Solid waste > Landfill > Unclassified | place: Canada... | reverse complement strand
TTAATAACTTCCAGATTGTGGGTTTTGGGGATATCGGGACTGCATGGACCGGAAGCAATCCGTATTCTGACAAAAATGCATTGTTCACACAGATAATTCACCAGGGACCCATAACCGTTACCATCAACACACAAAGAGAACCTATTGTAGAGGGTTATGGGGTTGGACTTCGTACAAAGCTGCTGGGTTATTTTATCAGGGCAGATTGGGCTTGGGGTGTTGAAGACGGTATTGTTTTACCCAATGTTTTTTATTTTTCCCTGGGGCTTGATTTTTAACCTCTATACTGCAAACAGGTATTAGTTGACATTCTTTACTAATCCCAACGAAGTACGAAAGAGATACGAACTTACGAACTACGAAATTCGTATTTCGGTGGGTTAATAAAACGCAACTTAGCGAAGCCCAGCCTGAATGACACAGTCGGGCAGGGATCTCACGAACGCCTTTAAAAAAATAATTATTGTGAGTAAATTATGCCCGTTCAAAGTATACATTTTATTCTTTAAGATAGCGCATTTACATACTGATTGGTGTAAAAAATATTATTATTGACATTGAAATATTTTTATATTTGTTGCACTTCGAACTTGAATTCAGCTTATCTTTGTAACAAAAAAGTATAGAATCAACAGAAACAAAGTTTGACAAAAAATGATTGAAAAAATTAAAGAGATTTTTTATGATAAAGAATTAGTTGCAAAAATTCAAAACAAACTCCCCAAATTATTTCACCTTGCAGAGTTGGAAAGCTCAAGAGCAGGTAAAGTTGGTATGGAAGTCGGTTCTGTTAGAGAAAAAATTATCGTTGCTTTATTTATTTACAAATTTGGTGAAATAAATGTTAAGACAGAAATCCCAATTACTGAAGCAGAAGTGGATGTTGAAGTTCATAATAATCCTATTTCAATAAAAACCATTACAGGAAAAAATCCAAGTGGTGTAAAACTTATTTGGACTGTTGATGCTGAAAAATCAAAAGAGTTTAGTGAAAAATACGTACCCTCTTGCGACATGATTTTTGTACAAATTAATTGGGATAATGGTGGCGGTTTTTATTACATTCCAAAAGAAACACAATTTGAAATGTTAGAAAATATAGGTAGAGAAGCATACATAAAACTGCCAAAGGCAGGAACTAATCCAAGGGGTGTTGAAATGAGTGGTAAAGCGATCCAAGAGTTACTTCAACATAAAAACACTTTATCAATTCCTATTAATTGGAAGAAAGAAACAGTGGATTTTAAACCTTTTAAAAGATGGGTTGAATTATGGGAACAACAGTAGTTAGAAAGAATGGAACAACTACCAGTGCTTTTGGAACTAACGGAAGAATCAATCACGATAGTTCTAAGTTTTACAATTCAAAATTGTATTCAACTATCGAAAGCAAGGAGATTACGGATAAATCAGAAAATAAATTACCTGACAAACTCTTAAATACACTTATTCTTGGTTCTGCTGAGAATATGAAAGAGTTGCCAGACAACTCTATTCATTTAATGATTACTTCTCCTCCTTATAATGTGACTAAAGAATATGACGATGATCTTTCACTGAGTGAATATCTTAAATTATTAAAAAATGCTTTTAAAGAAACATACAGAGTCCTTATTAATGGAGGCCGTGCTTGCATTAATGTTGCTAACCTTGGACGAAAACCATATATACCATTGTCTGATTACATTTCAAAAATGATGCTTGCTATTGGCTTTAATATGAGAGGCGAAATCATTTGGAATAAAGCAGCAAGCGCAAGTCCTTCAACAGCTTGGGGAAGTTGGCAAAGTGCAGCAAATCCTATCCTTAGAGACGTTCACGAATATATTTTAGTGTTTTCAAAAGGTGACTATAAAAGAGAAAAAATCGAAAAGGGAAATACTATTACTAAAGAGCAATTTATGGAATGGACAAAATCCATTTGGACAATGAATGCAGAAAGTGCAAGGCGTATCGGACATCCTGCACCATTTCCTGAAGAACTTCCTTTTCGACTAATTCAATTGTACTCATTCAAAAACGACATTATACTTGACCCCTTTATGGGCAGTGGAACAACAGCAGTTTCAGCAATTAAATCCGAAAGAAACTTTATTGGTTATGACACAAATCCAGAATATATTTCGCTTGCGGAAAACAGATTGACACCATATCTGACACAGACGAAAATGGTATTTGAACATAAATAAAAACCATTTTTCAAAATATGGGATACTGCCAACAGACGTTTGCTTCCAGGTGGCGGTGACGTGCAACCTTGAACCCGCCCATTTAACGGGGCAAGCTGTTAATAATATATTTTTATGAATTTATCTGAACTTAAAGAAAAAATAAAGTCGTTGTCGCAGTTGTATTTACAGGAAATTATTTCTGTAAGGCGGCATTTTCACGCCTATCCTGAACTTGGGTTTCGGGAATACAACACCTCTGAATATATTGCATCTAAGTTAAACGAATATGATATATCTTTCCGGCAGGGAATTGCAAAAACCGGAATTGTAGCTTTAATAAAAGGAGTAAAGAAAGGAAAGGTAATAGCATTGCGGGCGGATATGGATGCTCTTCCAATCCATGAAAACAATGAAAAGAATTACCGGTCGTGCGTTGATGGTGTTATGCATGCCTGCGGTCATGATGTACATATTGCCTGCCTGCTGGGCGCTGCAAAAATTCTGAACGAACTCAAAAACGAATTTGGAGGAACGATAAAGCTTTTCTTTCAGCCATCAGAAGAGAAGTTCCCGGGCGGCGCAATTGCCATGATAAACGAGGGGGTACTCGAAAACCCTAAAGTAGCTCATGTTTTCGGGCAACACGTCCTTCCATCTCTTGATGCAGGGAAAATCGGACTGAAACCCGGAAAGTACATGGCTTCTACCGATGAGATATATATTATCGTAACAGGAAAAGGAGGACATGCTGCGACTCCTGAATTAGTGGTGAATCCTATAACTATTGCAGCAAGCGTTTTATTGGAATTGTCAAAAGAGTTCGAAAAAAATAAACCTTCGGATTATCCTTCTTTATTGGCTTTTGGCAGAATTGCAGGCGAAGGCGGAACGAATGTAATTCCGGATGAAGTAAAAATTGACGGGACAATGCGTGCTTATGATGAGGAATGGAGAGCGAAAGCCCACGATATTATTTCTTCTGTGGCATCGCAGGTGGCGCAAAATATGGGAGGCAACTGCAATGTAAATATTGTAAAAGGATATCCTTTCCTTGTAAATGACGATATGCTGACAAGCGAAGTTAAACGACTTGCGATTGATTATCTTGGACATGAAAATGTCGTTGACCTAGATATGCGCATGACTGCTGAAGATTTCGCCTATTTCTCGCAGAAAGTGCCTTCCTGTTATTACCGGCTTGGTGTGCGCAATGAAGCAAAAGGAATTGTATCGAATCTGCATACCTCAACTTTCGATGTAGATGAAAGTTGTATGATCACAGGAATGGGGCTGATGGCGTGGATTGCAGTAAATGAGTTGAAATAATATTTCAGAAATTTATTTTTAATAACTGATGTTACGCAAATAAAAACAAATGATTACTAAATTTAGAGGTCAGGCAGAGCCGTCCCCATTTCGGGACGTGTCGAAGCCCGACCAACACATAGTCACTCTTCGACACGGACGCTAACCCGCAAATCCATGCTATGTCCGGCTCTGAGTGACACTAACAAATAAATATTAAATATGCGTAACATCAGTTAATAACTCTTCTTTTGCTTTCTGAAATTCATTCATGATCTCTTCCACAATTTTTCCGGCAGGTTTTATTTCTTTTATCAATCCTGATATCTGGCCTATCTCAAGCTCTCCTTCATCCACATCGCCTTCAAACATGCCTTTGCAAGCTCTTCCTTTTCCGAGAAGTTCAGACAACTGTTCAACAGAAGCGCCCTGCATTTCAAGATTTTCAACATCATTGAAAAATTTATTTTTGATCAGCCTCACCGGGACAAAGCGTTTAAAAGTGAGCATGGTGTCGCCGTCTTTTGTTTCGATCACTTTTTGCTTGAAGTTAGGATGAGCAGAAGATTCCTCTGATGCAACAAAGCGGCTTCCTATTTGAACTCCTTCGGCTCCAAGTGCCATAGCAGCAAGCATGCCCCTGCCTGTACCTATGCCTCCTGCAGCGATCAATGGAATAGAAACAACTTCTCTAACCATGGGAATCAGAACCATTGTAGTGGTTTCTTCTTTTCCGTTATGGCCGCCGGCTTCAAAGCCCTCAGCTACGATGGCATCAACACCGGCTTCTTTACATTTCTTCGCAAATTTTACATTGGCAACAACGTGAACGACCTTGATACCATTGTCTTTCAGAAAGGATGTCCACTTTGCAGGATTACCGGCAGAAGTAAAAACAACTTTTATTTTTTCTTCAATAACAATTTTAATGAACTCATCAGCGTACGGAAAGAGGAGCGGAATATTTACTCCGAAAGCTTTATTCGTAGCGGCTTTACATTTTCTTATATGTTCCCGCAGAATTTCAGGTGTCATCGATCCGGCACCAATCAATCCAAGTCCGCCGGCATTGCTAACTGCTGAGGCAAGTTTCCATCCGCTGCACCATATCATTCCTGCCTGGATGATGGGGTATTTTATGTTGAAGAGTTGAGTGATTCGGTTCATTTGCTTAGTTTTTATTCGCCTGCGCTAGCAAGACTTCAAAAGTTTTAAAAACTTTTGAAGTCAGGGCGAAGGTTTGGGTTTTCGTCCAATTGTTGATGGAAATTCTTGAAGTCGTCAAGATTTCCGAAAAAATCAATTACAAGATCAGTGCGAATCCAAGAGTTATCTCCTTTCAAAATCGTATTATAAGAACTTTGATAGTATTTGTCTGGAGTGAAGCAATAACCTGATTCCACAGGATTTAAGTGGATATATCGAATAATATTTTTTAGATAGAATTCATCCCTAATTTCTTTTCTTTTGAATTTATACTGAAACAAACTTCCAGTCCGGTGATACTTTTTATTTATGCTTTTAGCGTAAGAGATAAAAAAATCCTTAAATGCTTTTTCCAACGGTGTTAAAATAGATTTTTTGTTTACTTCGGAAATATTTGGTTCAGTATCTTTTATTTTTATTAAAAAATGAAAATGGGTTTTCATTAAACAAAAACAAAGTGTATCAACATATTTATCAAGATAAAAACGATATTTCTTTATGAAATAATCATAATTTTCATCTTCATAAAATAGTATATCGTTGTTATTCCCTCTGTTAAAAATATGATAATATCGGTCTTGTTCCATGGATAATATTGGGATATTAAAAACTAAAAAGGTCACACTTCGACGAACTAAGTGTGACCCTGATTTAATGATGAAATTAATTATTCCGCTTTCTTGTAAACTATTGAAACCAGCGTTTTATCATCGCCACCCATATTGATGGATAATCCATAAGGACGTTCTGGTTTTAGGGTTATCTGTGCATCACAGGCTTTTCCAGTCAACTGTTCTAAAATTGTTGCAGCCTGATGAACACCTGTAGCTCCTGTAGGATGTCCCCATCCAACTAATCCGCCTGTAGTATTAAATTGAACTTCGCCTCCGCGTGCAGTTTTTCCTTCGAGAACATAATCTGTTCCTTTGCCGTATTCGGCTAAACCAATTGCTTCAACAGCCATAATGCCTGCAATAGTAAAACAATCATGAGTTTCAACCGTTGCAAGTTGATCCTTAGTAATTCCTGCCATTTCCATAGCTTTCTTTGCAGCGTTTGCAGTAGTTTCAAGCTTTGTAAGATCTGCAGGAGGTTTGGTGATGTCATATTCCGATTGTCCGAATCCAACAATTTCAACTGCATCTTTCTTTGAAATACCGCAACGTTTCAGTCCTTCTTCCGAAACTATAGCAATACCCGAGGCTCCGTCAGAAACTTTGGAACAATCAAAAAAGTTAAGATTATCAACAAAAGCTTTTGGACTGGGTTCCGACATTCCCTGTGCCATCAAATCTTTGGTGGTATTGTGAAACTCCTGTGCTGTAGGACAGAGGCGTGCATTTTCAATGGCATTCACATACCATTTTGCCATTGCCTTGCGTGTTTTTTCTTTTCCGAATTTTTCATAGTAAGCGCCTGCACGGTCGCTGAATTTCCCGGGGAAAAAATAAGCATGACCGTCTTTCCTTTCTTTTGCCCAGGCTGCTGTTGCAAGGATATCAGCGCCATAAATAGCTTTAACGGTATTCTGAACTTCCACGCCAAGCACAAGAACCACTTCAGCGGTCTCAGCCAGAATGGATTTAATACCGGTAGCAAGAGCCAGGGCTCCGGTACCACATGCTCCTTCAACTCGGGTGCAGGGTTTAAAAGTGAGTCCTTTATCAATAAACGGGAAAAACCCTGCCATGTTCCCCTGCCTGTTAAAAAGCGAAGCAATAAAATTACCGATGACACATTCGTCAACATTTGCTGCTCCTCCTATTTGTTTCAATACACCCTGTCCTGCTTCTTTAACATATTCTTCCAGTCCCGGGCGTTCTTTCTTAGGGCTGAATTCTTTTCTGCCGGTTCCCATTGAAATGGTATTATATCCGGCTACCATATATACTTTTCTTCTTAAATTTTTCATATTTTTATTTATTAAAGGTTAAATGTTTAAATGCATTAATTGGTATAATTAAATTAGTGTTATGTTAAACTTATTTCTACGCAGTAAGATTGCTTCACCCTCCTTCGTCGGCTTCGCAATGACGTCATTGCGAAGAGGAACGACGAAGCAATCTATTCGACATATCACTCTTAACTTAACATTAGTTTAAATAATCGTTAATAGGACCATAAGCATGGAAAAATCCTGTTAAAAGAACTGTATTCACATCTTTTTCGTTGAAAGCTACTTTGTCTTTTACCAGTTTAAGCCCAATTTCTTTAGAACGTTTAGCATAAGATACTGCTAATCGTGCGCCCAAAGTATCCATTGATTTTAATTCCGAATAATATTTTTTTAATAATTCATCTTTATTGCTTTCTCCGACTAATGTTTTCCATGGCAGTATTGATGATGGATTCTTTCCAAGTTTGCTATCGCATTTGGATGAAATATCTGCAATCGGGACATATTGTTTTTTCTCGGGATCATAAATACCAGCAGGTTTCCCTTTTTCATATTTCAGGAATCCGTCTTTTTGTGAGCCATCGAAATTCTGTCCGCCTTTCACTCCTAATGACATGAAACGATCGAGTAAAGGACTGTGAATTTCTTCGTCTTTAACCTGCGGACTCATAACTTTCATAATAAACTGGCAAACATCAATGCCGACATAATCAATAAGTTGAAAGATGCCCATCGGGCGGATGAGGTAATCTTGACTTACCTTATTCATAATATAAACTGCTTCAGGAAAAGACATTTCCTTTGTAAGATTCATAGCTTCTTTCATGCCGTGTAATGCATCGCGCATGAAATGTCCGTTGCCAACGAAACCGGCAAAATCAGCAGAAGGAACTTCAATCTTTTTCATATTCTTAATATATTGACTTGCAAATTCCGACAGTTCAGGTTTTGTATTTGCCGATTTGATAACTTCAACTAACTTTTGAACAGCAGGCGGATTGTAGAAATGTGTACCTAAAATTCTTCCGTCAAGACCGATTTCTTTATCAAGGAATCCGATTGGAATTGATGAGGTATTAGTGAAATACCAGGGTTTGTTTTTGTTATTTTTGTCAATTTGCGACAACATTTGAATCTTCAGTTCAGGATTTTCGCTGATAGCTTCAAAGATAAGGAATGATTCATAAGCCGATTCAATAGTTGTTACAGGGCGAATGACATTCATCACATCCTTAACATATTGGTTAATGATTTCGCCGTTGCTGATAAGGTCTTTGCGATCAGCATATACCTTGCGCAGCGCAATAGTTTTTTTCTCAGCAGCTTTTACTACTTGTTCCTGTATATAAATCATAAGGTCAGAAAGAGCCTTTTGACGCCGGGCCATAGCATAAATGACATACTCTTTGTCTTTATTCTCAGGTTTCAGTTTTAAATCGGTCATTTCCATGGCCGTAAGCAACAGGATGCCGCTTCCCATTTTTCCTGTCGCACCTAAAATTGTTACATTTTGTAACCGTTCATTATAATTCATGATTATTTTTTTAAAAGGTTAAACATTTAGATTATTTTTTTATTTTATAAAATCAAGGTTGATTTGTTTTAGCAAAAGTAAAACTTTTATTTAATTAGCAATGAATGTTGAGAAAAAATTCCAACGTTTACTGATGTTACCAATTTGGTTTTCTTTTTTCAAGGAATGCACGCATACCCTCTGCTCCTTCATTGCCAAACAAAGAGCCGAATTCTTTGGATTCCAGTTCGCTTCCGCTGTTGAAATCAGTAAGCATTCCTTCTCTGGTAACTTTCTTTATCTTTTTAATAGCCTTTGGCCCTTTGGAAGCAATTTTATTTGCAATAGCAATTGTTTCGGTCATCAGTTGATCAGGCTCAACAACTTTTTGAACAAGCCCAAGCCGGAAAGCTTCTTCTGCATTGATCATATCTGCAGTCAGAAGTAAATAAAGCGCATTGGATAAACCAATATATCTTGGTAAACGCTGTGTTCCGGAATAACCTGGAATGAGTCCGAGATTTACCTCCGGTTGTCCGAATTTTGCGAAAGTGCTTGCAATGCGTATATCGCAGCCCATAGCAAGTTCACAACCGCCACCCAGAGCAAATCCATTTATAGCGCCTATAATCGGAAATCCAACAGTTCCCATTTTGTTGAAGACATTTTGACCTGTTTTCGAAAATTGCGTTCCTTGTTCTGAATTCATATCCGACATTTCTGCAATATCAGCGCCGGCAGCAAATGCTTTGCCTTCGCCGGTAAGAACCATTATCCGTACGTCTTTCCTGTTTTCCAATTCAGTAAGCAGTTCATTCATTTCTGCAAAAAACCTTGAGTTTAGCGCATTCATGGCTTGAGGACGGCTTATAGTTACAATAGCTATCCCGTTCTGGATCTCATGTTTTAAAATTTCATAGTTCATGTTATTTAAAATTTAAGTTATTATAGTAACCTCTAAAACTAATTTTCAGATGTTTTTTTACCCCGTCCCTAAAGGGTGAAACATCTGAAAATCAGCCTCCCTTTAGGGTTAGGGGTAAAGCTAATTTTCAGTTTTTAGAGATGCCTTTATAATAATGGTTTTGTAAAAAAATCAGACATAACAAAAATATGTAAATAATCAATATGGTAAAAAAATATCTTTTATATATTTGTATTATCTAAATAGTGTCTGAACGAAAACGTCAATTTTGAAAATCAACATTTACCCCAACCCTAAAGGGTGTGTTGATTTTCAATGATTTCCCTTTAGGGATTAAGGGTAAAAAGTCATTGAAAATCGGGTTATTCGTAGTTTTCGTTCAGACACTTAATAAAATCCAATACATAATACCATGGGAGAAATTTTTAAAAAAATAAACGAACTGGCTGAAAAGTACAAAGATTACACAGCCAATAATCTTTCGAAATTAGTAAAGATCAAATCAACCAGCATGCATGAGAAAGATGTACAGTTTGAGTTGAAGCGTCAGATGGAAGAAGCTGGCTTTGACGAAGTAAGAATTGACGGGCTTGGCAATGTGATTGGAAGAATAGGTAATGGCAAACGCATCCTCGCCATTGACGGACACATGGACACGGTGGATGCAGGCAATATCGAAAACTGGAACTTCGACCCTTTTTCGGGCGAGGTAAAAAACGGTTATGTGTATGGTCGCGGAACCGTTGACCAGGAAGGCGGTCCTGCTGCTGCTGTAACCAGCGGAAAAATTTTAAAGGAGCTTGGCTTTGACCGTGATATAACCGTATATGTTGTTGGCAGCGTGATGGAGGAGGATTGTGATGGCTTGTGCTGGAAATATTTAGTTGAAGAAGAAAAGCTGAAACCCGATTTTGTGATCAGTACAGAACCTACAAACCTCAATATTTACAGGGGGCATCGAGGTCGTATGGAAATAATCGTTAAGTTTCGTGGAGTTTCGTGTCATGGAAGCGCACCGGAAAGAGGCAAGAATGCAATATACATGGCAGCCCGCGCGGCTCTTGAAATAGAAAAACTGAATGAAAGATTAAGATCAGATGAATTTTTGGGAAAGGGAACCGTTACTATTTCTGAAATAAAATCCGGAAGCCCTTCTTTATGCGCCGTTGCCGATTATGCGCAATTCCACTTGGACAGAAGATTGACATGGGGTGAAACAAAAGAGTCTGCTGTCGCCGAGATTGAAGAGATCGTAAAAGGAATGGATGCAAAGGTTGAAGTTTTGTATTATGAAGAAGAAGCATGGACAGGTTTAAAATATGGCATGGAAAAATATTATCCTACATGGAAAATTGAAGAAAATCATCCTGTTGTAGTTGCCGGTGTTAAAGCATTTGAAGGATTATTCAACAAAAAACCTCTGGTCGACAAATGGACTTTCTCCACGAATGGTGTTACAATTAATGGTTATTACGGTATTCCTTTAATTGGTTTTGGACCTGGTAATGAAGTGTTGGCTCATGCGCCAAACGAAAAAGTGCCTATCAGCGATCTCGTTGCTGCATCTGCTTTTTATGCTGCGTATGCTTATATGATATGACTTGTTAACTGATGATACGCAAACGGTACGTCATTGCGAGGAGGTACGACGAAGCAATCTATTGACAAACAATGATTAGATTGCTTCATCCCGCACATGCGGGATTCGCAATGACGACTTTATATACAGACACTAATTAAAGATCGGCGAATATCCGCTAAAATCCGCTTTATCCGCGTTGCTATTTTAAAAAGGAGTATATATGAAATCTTATGAGAACCTTATTGAAGAAATTAAAAAACTGAGAACCGGTCTTTTCGAAAAAGATTTTCTTCTCACCTGGGATAAAACACAGGCTGAATTAGTACAAACATTGCTTGTTGCCGAAGCGCTAAAGTATTTGCGTGATAACAATATTTCCGCAAAGTGTTTCGATTCCGGTCTTGCCATATCCAATTTCCGCGACAATTCTACGCGTACACGATTTTCTTTTGCCTCAGCATGTAACCTTCTTGGGCTTGAAGTGCAGGATCTGGATGAAAGCAAATCACAAATTGCACATGGCGAAACAGTCCGCGAAACAGCCAACATGATCTCGTTTTTGACTGATATTATTGGCATACGCGATGATATGTTTCTCGGCGCAGGCCATACATATATGCTCGAAGTTGGCGAAGCCCTTGATGATGGCTTTAAACAGGGTGTTCTTCCTGTAAGGCCTGGTATTGTGAATCTGCAATGCGATATTGATCATCCTACACAATCCATGGCAGACCTGCTGCACTTAAAGAATTATTTCGGATCGATGGAAAATCTGAAAGGGAAAAAGATAGCAATGACATGGGCTTACTCACCGAGTTATGGAAAACCTTTATCCGTGCCTCAAGGTATTATAGGGCTAATGACACGCTTTGGAATGGAAGTAGAATTAGCTTATCCCGAAGGTTATGACCTGATACCTGATGTAATTGAAGCAGCAAAGAAAAACGCTGCCGAAAGCGGTGGAAAATTTAAAGTAGTAAACTCAATGGATGAGGTCTTTAAAAATGCAGACATCGTGTATCCTAAGAGCTGGGCTCCATACAAAGTTATGGAAAGAAGAACACAATTTTTACAAAAAAACGATAAGGAAGGTTTAAAAACGCTCGAACAGGAATGCCTTGCCAACAATGCAAAATTTAAAAATTGGGAATGTACCGAAGAAAAAATGAAATTAACAAAAGAAGGGAAAGCATTATATATGCATTGTCTTCCCGCTGATATTACTGGTGTTTCCTGCAAAGAAGGCGAAGTAGCTGATACTGTTTTTGAAAGATACCGCATAGAAACATACAAAGAGGCTGGATTTAAACCGTACATCATAGCAGCAATGATTTTGAATAATAAGTATAAAGATGCTGCAGGTATTCTTGAAAAGCTTTATAATAAAGGGAAAGAAAGAATAATGCTATAATTGCTTTCAAAAATGGCAACGCGGATCAAACGGAAAAAGACGGATTTACACGGATAATGTTAAAAATAATATTAATGTTTGAGTTATGAAAAAAACTCTTATATCACCGATCCGAACTGTTTCAAAAACCGCACATCATTTTCAGAAAACATCCTGATGTCTTTCACGCGGTATTTAAGATTTGTGATTCGCTCAATGCCCATTCCAAAGGCATAGCCGGAATAAACCTCGCTGTCGATTTTGCAATTTTCAAGAACCTGCGGGTCAACCATTCCGCAACCAAGAATCTCTACCCAACCGGTATGTTTGCAAAATGAGCAGCCTTTACCTCCACAAAGAAAACAAGAAATATCCATTTCGGCAGAAGGCTCAGTAAATGGGAAGTACGAGGGTCTCAGCCTGATTTTGATGTCTTTGCCAAACATTTCTTTGGCAAAATAAATCAACAGCTGCCGGAGGTCGGCAAAAGAAACATCTTTATCCACATAAAGTCCTTCAACCTGGTGGAAAAAGCAATGCGCCCGCGAAGAAATAGCTTCGTTTCGGTAAACTCTTCCGGGGAAAATTTTCCTGATAGGTGGTTTTTCTGTTTCCATCACTCTCACCTGTACTGAAGAAGTATGAGTCCGCAACACAATGTCAGGATTTTTCTGAATAAAAAAAGTGTCTTGCATTTCGCGGGCAGGATGATCCTCGGGGAAATTCAATGCGGAGAAATTGTGCCAGTCGTCTTCTATTTCCGGACCTTCGGCAACCGTGAAACCAATACGCGAAAATATCTCGATTATTTTTGCTCTTATGATAGACAATGGATGTCTGGATCCTGTTTCAATAAAATTTGCAGGCAGTGTGAGGTCTGTATCACTTTTACCCGAATCGTGCAGGTTTTCGAGATTCAGTTTCAGTAAATTTATTTTTTCCTGCACGTTATTTTTCAGGTCGTTCAGCAGTTTGCCTGTTTCTTTACGTTCTTCCTGTGCAACATTTTTAAAATCGTCGAAAAGTCCTGTAACAACACCCTTTTTCGAAAGATACTTAATTCTGAATTGTTCGAGTTCTTCCATGCTTTTTGCAGAGAAGCTTTCGATTTCTTTATGTATGTTTTTTATCTTCTCGCGCATAAACAATATTTATTCAATCACCTTAACCGTCATTTTCATATCTTTCACAGGTCTGTCATTGGCTCCGGTTTTTTCGGCTGCAATTTTATCAACAACATCAAGCCCCTCATAGACTTCACCAAACACGGTATAATCGCCGTCCAAATGAGGTGTGCCACCAATTGTTTTATAAATTTCAATCTGTTCTTTTGTCAGTGTTTTTTTTGTTTTCTGAGAAAAAATAGTAAGCTCTTGTTCCGTATAAGTTTTCCCCTGCACAATATAAAACTGCGAACCGGATGATGCTTTTGCAGGATTGTTGTCCCTTGCAGCGCCTAATGCTCCCTTTTTGTGGAAATATTTTGGCGTAAGAATTTCAGCAGGAATTGTATAGCTTGGACCACCATTACCCAATATTGCAGCAGGATCAGCATTTTTTGAATCGGGGTCGCCACCCTGTATCATGAAATTCTTTATTACGCGATGAAACAGGGTACCATCGAAATAAGCAGTTTTCGCTAATTTGATAAAATTATCCCTGTGCAAAGGGGTTTCGTTGTACAGCTTTATTTTGATATCGCCATAAGCAGTACTGATGCACACTTTTTTAACACTATCTGTAGCCATGGTTTTTTTTAAATTCAGAAAAGATGCGCCGCTAAAAGAATAGAACCCAATTGCAAAAATAAAAAGAGTAACAAATGATAACAGGATTGTTTTTTTCATATCAAATATTTTTTGTAATTATTTAGGTATAGGGAAATAGAGGTATAAAGTATAGGTATAAGGGAGAAGACCTATAACTTTCACCACCCCTATACCTTTATAACCCATACCTTTATACCTAAATAGTAACTATTTTTTGTATTGTATCATTAATTTTTATAACTTTGCATATTCAACGACAAAATTATTAAAAAATCGGGAAAATGAAAGCAATATTTAAACTCATCATCTTTTCATCTGTAATAATAGCCTTTATTATGATCTTCTCCATGTGTAATAAGGACGAAGATATGCCGGTAGTGATTACTGTGAAGATGCAAAACGACACCAATATTATTGTTCCAAGCGCTAATGTTAAAATAACCAAAGGACCAAAAACGACAACGATTGAAGGAGTTACTGACGCTTACGGGCAGTTCAGACACACATATAAGCTTGAGGCAATTTTTGATGTTTTTGTTGATAAAGACACCCTTACCGGTGCAACTATTATTCGTTTAAAACCCGGCGAAACAGTTTATAAAACTGTTTTTATATACTAATTTCTGCATTTTCAGTGTCTTATCAGTAAAATTCTAACCAATTTTGGCAAAATATTTTAGTCCCGAAACTTCGGGATATGATTTGTAAGTTCATTTAAAATTCAACATTTATAATTCTGCTTTATGCAGGTTGGGTAAATTCATTTTTTCATTGTAGCAATCCCTGCACAAAGGTTCGTAAGAATCTTTTTCGCCAAGCACCACAAGTTTGTCATTAACTATTGTCCTGTGTGAAACATGGGCGAGGTTTCCACAATTCATACATACAGCATGTACTTTTGTAACATATTCGGCAGTGGCAAGCAAAGCAGGCACAGGGCCAAAAGGTTTCCCAAGGTAATCCATATCCAGACCGGCCACAATAACACGGATACCATTACTGGCAAGTTGATTGCATACAGATACAATTTCCTGATCAAAAAATTGCGCTTCGTCAATACCCACCACATCTACATCATTGGCCAGCAATAAAATATTGGAAGAAGAAGGAACGGGTGTTGACATAATATAATTCTGATCATGAGAAACGACCTTTTCCTCATCGTAGCGTACGTCAATTGCGGGTTTAAAAATCTCAACCTTCTGTTTGGCGATCTTGGCACGCTTCAGCCTTCGAATAAGTTCTTCGGTCTTGCCCGAGAACATGGACCCGCAAATTACCTCTATCCATCCCCTTCGTTTTGTCTGGTCAATTGAATTTTCTAAAAACATTATGTTATTTGTTTATAATTTTTTTTATCTTTATTCGTTTTTTCAAAGGTACAAAATTAACAGATTTTACAAGTAAAATTTAAGATCATAAAAAGTATGGAAAAGAATATTATCAAAGAAGAAATCATTAAATTGCTGGAAATTATTATAGAGCAATCGGAAGTTATCTGCCAGCATACAGGTCAGATACCACAGATCGAAATAGATATTGTGCTTTCCAATATCCGTGAATTATATGAAAAGTATAAAGACCTTGAACAGTTAAATAAACCAAAGGTGAGCCAGACAGAACCGGTTGCGGAAAAAAAACAAGCGCCTAAAATTAAAAAAGAAGAAATTGTCATTAAAGAACCTGAGCCGAAAGAAAAAATAATTAGAAATGAGTTTTTTGCAATACCACCTTCTCCTGACCTGTTTACGGCACATCCTACCATTGCAGATAAATTCAAGGATGAGAAAAAAATGCTGAATGAGGTTTTATCTGATACCAAATCCGACAAAAGCCTTGCTGCCAAAATGAAAAAGAACCCTATCAAAGATTTGAAAGCTGCAATCGGGATTAATGAAAAGTTCAAATTTATTAACCAACTTTTTGAAGGAAATCTGCAGAAATATAATGAAAGTGTTTTAAAACTTAATGAATTCAGCAGTTTTGAAGAAGCCGAAAAATATATTAGTTTTCTAAAAACAGAGTATAATTGGGAAGAAACCAACGAAGTATATGCCGAACTTTGTGAGCTTGTAACACGGCGTTACCAATAATATACTTTGCACAGGATAAATTCCTGCCTGGCGGCAGACAGGATTACATTTCTAATTTTGGTAATCGGTGAAAATAAGTAATTGGTGAAATTGGTATTCGGTAAAATTGGTAATCGGTATTCGGTGATCAATATTGAGTAATCGTTTATTGCAAACTTTTTACGTATTCCATTTCCCTTACCAATTATTGATTACCGACTTACTGATAACTGATTACCGATTTACTGATTACCTGTTTGAAAAAATGTACAAACCTGCCTGACGGCAGTCAGGTTTATCCCGTTTTTAGTATAGCTCATATTTTTCATCATGAAATACCGGATTATCTTATTATGGCTGGCCGCATTCTTTTGCGAACAAATCTTTGCGCAGGATATTAATTATGCAAAAAAAATAATTGATACGCTCTGTTCTGCTTCCATGCAAGGCAGAGGATACGTAAATAACGGCGATCAAAAAGCCGCTGAATTCATCCGCAACGAATTTAAAAATGACAGTCTGAAATCTTTCAGCAACGACTATTTTCAGTCGTTTAAAATCTCCATTGGAACACTTCCGGGAAAAGTAGCTGTGCAGATCGGAAAAAATAAAATGACACCCGCTGTTGATTACCTTGTTTCTGCTTCGAGCGCTACCATAAAAGGAAAATATAAGATTGTCCGGCTCGACAGCGAGATAGTCAATAATGAAGATGCTTTCAAAAAATTCCTAAGTACTGATTTTTCAAAAAAATTCATCTTGCTTGACAAAACCGGAATAAAAGATCAGAAAAATATTGATTTATTTAATACTATAGAACGTAAAAATTTATTGCATGCTAAAGGCATAATATCAATTTCATCCAAATTAGTATGGAATGTAGCAGATGCACTTATTCCCTCGACTGGAGCGAATATAACTATCAAAAATTCTTCTCTTCCAAAACAATCACGAAAAATAAAAGTTGATATTGAGCAAAAATTCCAAACTGACCACAGAATGGTAAATGTGGCAGGATATATTGAAGGCAGGACAAAACCCGATTCTTTTGTAGTGTTTACGGCACACTACGATCATCTCGGACAAATGGGCGCAGATGTTTATTTTCCGGGAGCAAACGACAATGCGAGCGGAACAGCTATGATGCTTGATCTGGCAAATTATTATTCTGAAAATACTCCTGATTATTCCATCGCATTCATTGCTTTTGCCGGAGAAGAAGCGGGTTTACTCGGCTCTGAATATTATGTTCTGCATCCTTTGTTCCCTCTTTCAAATATTTGCTTTCTTGTAAACCTTGATCTTGTAGGAACAGGTGATGACGGTATAAAAGTAGTAAATGGCGCCGTGATTGAAAAAGAATTCAATCTTCTTACCGGGATCAACGATGAAAAGAAATATCTGAAGGCGATAGAAAAGCGTGGAGAGGCTGCCATCAGTGATCATTATCCGTTTTATACAAAAGGGGTGAAATCATTTTACATTTACACCTTAGGCGGCATCAGCGAGTATCACAACATTCTCGACAAAGCCGAAACCCTGCCTCTTACTAAGTATAACGAGCTTTTCAGGTTGCTGATTGATTTTGTGAAAACGCTGAATAATTAATAATTTGGTAACTACTCAGCCGATTTAAAATGTTAAAAAACAAATACATGCCACAGATTACACAGATTAAAATTATTTTTTTTTATAAATTTTACTCACAAATTATTTATTTTTAAGGTGTTCGTGAGATCGCTTCGCTAAGTTACTCACAAATTATTTATTTTTAAGGTGTTCGTGAGATCGCTTCGCTAAGTTACTCACAAAATTTTTATTTTCAATGTGTTTGTGAGATCGCTTCGCTAAGTTCACAAAGAAAACTACCTTTGGTAGTTTAAAATCTGTGAAATCTGTGGCTATTAAGGCTAATGTAGTGGCTGAGTAGTTACATAATTTGTATTTTTGAAAAAAAATGTCAAAACTATACATAGTACCTACTCCTATTGGAAATCTTGAGGATATTACCCTCCGGGCTATCCGTGTTTTAAAAGAAGTTAACCTGATACTTGCCGAAGACACCCGCACCACAAGTAAACTTCTAAAGCATTACGGAATTAAAACCCGCATGATGGCTCATCATCTGCACAACGAACATCGCGAAGTTCCATTAATTACAGAAAGAATTCTGAGAGGAGAAGACATTGCTCTCGTAAGCGATGCAGGCACGCCAGGCATTTCCGATCCGGGATTTCTTTTGGTACGCGAATGCCTCAAAGCAGGTATTGAAGTAGAATGTTTGCCCGGTCCCGTCGCATTTGTTCCAGCTCTTGTTGTCAGCGGACTTCCATGCAATTGTTTTCACTTTGAAGGATTCCTTCCGCAGAAAAAAGGCAGGCAAACGAGGCTTAAAGAACTTGCCGAAATGCCTTACACACTTGTCTTTTACGAATCGCCACATCGCTTAGTAAAAGCCCTCGAAGAATTTTCCATTCACTTCGGCGCAGAACGCAAAGCTTCTGTATCCCGCGAACTTACTAAGTTATACGAAGAAACAAAAAGGGGAACACTTACCGAAATCCTTGAATATTTTAAAAGCAAAGTGGTGAAGGGGGAGATTGTTATTGTTGTGGAAGGGAAAAAAGAATAACGTTTTGGCGGTTGCTTTTCGGTGGCAATATTAACCTACTGCATTTTCCATGAAGCACTGCCGTTTAAATTTATTACTTTCCTGCCTGTCCCAATAGTATTTTGCGTATCGGGATCTTACGAGCCACAGTCGCGCCACTGACAGCAAACGCCTGTTAGCGTTTCGTTGGTCTTTCACTCATTTTTTAGATCATAATTATTTGCCATTTATTAAAAATAAAAATCGACCGCCCTAAAGAGCAAGCTCAACAGGGTAAACTTTGCGGTAAATTCACCCCGTTGAATAGTGCTATAATTTTTTTTTGTAGTTCCAATATATTTTTTATCCTACGGGGTAAATCAAATAGTCAAATAAATTAATCCCTCAAGCAACGAACTGACAACCCATTTTGCTTATCGTTGTAGTTTTTAAAAACATCGTAAGAAAAGTAGTACATGTAGCGGTACCAAGCGTCGTATGTATTGTACTCTGAAGAACTCCACCAGTAACCGTAGACGCCAATATAATCGAATGTACCATTCCAGCTACGCATGGCGCCCGGAAGGGCTGTAAAACCGCTTTCATTGGTCGCTAAATTAGGACTTTGCCAATGTGCTGAATCGATTTCTTTCAGTTTGCGGCCGGCAACACTTTCGCCTCCCAAAGAGTCTACCAGTGATGTCCACTCGGCATCGGTGGGCACGTGCCAGCCGGTAGGGCATAAATTACGTGAATCAACAATGGTATACCAGTTGTAAAGTTTACCATAAATTGTACTATTGCTTGGTGTATTGTCATAATCACAATAAGCCCCTGATATAAGATTGCTCCATGCCGTGTAATCGGTAACGTTGGGTATAGGATCGCCATTGCGGTATTTAGTGGTTTTTAGGTTTTCAGCCATCCAAACTTGTGTCCCTATTTGTACTACAGAATAGTTGTTGTTATCGGCATCGGTGCAAGCAACAAAATTAAAAGTAACAGTTTGGGTTTGGGTTGGCACGAGCATAAAGACAGTACGGTAAACACCTGATTTTCCTGTCAGTTTCAATCTGTCGCCAGTGGTATATTGCATATCTATTACTGATTTATCGCTTTTCAAACTCTTCATTTTTCCTGTACCTGCCTGTCCGGTAGGCAGGTTTGAAGTTGTACTTTGTTTATCTATGCCCGGCGTCGTTCCAATATGCTTTATTTCAACTATACCAAATGTTGCATTACTGCTTATTATTTTTGCAGTATATAAAAATTTGTCCGATTCTACTTTAATGAAATATATTCCACTGTTAATTCCGCTCAGGCTGTATGTATGATATCCTTTTAATAATAATTCCTGCACTTGCAAAATTCTTTTTCCAGTTATGTCGTATAATCCAATAGTCGTTTTGCTTTGAGCAGTTGCTTCAAAATCCACTGAACAATTACCTGTCATTGGGTTCGGATAGATATGCAAAGTATTCTCTGCACTGGTGTTCAATTCGTTTATTCCTACCACCGTTGCTGTAAGGTGCAATATATCGCTTCCACCAAGGATCGTGTCGGTACATTGTGTCAGGTTTTCTACTTGTACAGAGTCAACAGTCGTACTTGCTCCTGTTCCTGCAAAACTGATTTGATAATTCTGTGCATAAGTTTTTGCTATCGCAAAAATGAGCAAAAATAATAATGTAATTTTTTTCATTTTTTTTCATTTTAAAGGTTAGTACTTGTCAAGTTTCATCCCGAAACTTCGGGATTGTGTTTAACTTGCTTTGATGATTCAAAAATAATATTTTTTGTTTAAACTGAAAAATATTTAAATGAAGTTACGAAAAAAATCATTTCTCCTGTAACTTTTAGATTTTCATTGGCGTCTTATGATTGAATTTGAAACCAAAGTATAAACCTTAAAAACAAAAGCCATGAAAATAAAAATGACAATACTGATAAGCTTAGTGATTTTCACAATTGCAAGCTTAGACACTGCAAATGCAGGAAATCCCAAAACTACCAGCATCGACAAATTACTTAATAAAGAAATCTCTTATCCCGATTTTGCAAAACAGCAAAAACTTGAAGGGTTTGTTCTGGTGAATTTTACGGTAAATTCCGACGGAACAATTTGTGTGAATCTGACAAATGAAAGTGATGCAAACCTTAAAGATTATATAGTAGGTAAACTTATGAACCTTAAAATTATTCCTTCAAAGGAAAATACAAGTAAGACCTATGATGTAAAGTTTGAATTTAAACGTGAAAAATAATCCATATTTATAATCGATAAAAGACCATGACAATTCAGTCATGGTCTTTTTTGTCATTATCTGTTAATAAAATTATAATATTCAATCTATAAACTTATTAATTTAGTCGTTTCATTTTATATGTTAAATCAATTTGTTATGATATCCCGAATTCTAAAAATTACGATTGGTCTTGCAGGTATCTTTTTATTTATCCTGACAGGGAATGTTTTAGGTCAGCAAAAACAGACTACTACTCTGAAGGTTTCCAGGTATATATTAGATAACGGACTCACTGTGTTATTAAATGAAGATCATTCCAAACCTCTTGTATTTGGCGGTGTGGTTGTTAAAGCAGGAAGTAAAAATGACCCGCCCAATCATACAGGCATCGCTCATTACCTGGAACACATGCTTTTTAAAGGCACAGAAGAAATGGGCACCACCGATTTTGAAAAAGAAAAGCCATATCTTGAAAATATCTATGCGCTCTATGACTCGCTTGGAAAAACTACAGATGAGGTAAAGCGGAAAGAAATCCAGAAACAAATCAATGAGCAATCGTTAAAAGCCGGAGAATACGCTGTTCCTACAGAAACCGACAAACTGATTAAAAGTATTGGCGGTACAGGCATGAATGCTTTTACGGCAGAAGAAATGACATTTTTCCACAATGCTTTTCCTCCGAACCAAATAGAAAAATGGCTTGAACTATACAGCCGGCGCTTTATAAACCCGGTGTTTCGTTCATTCCAATCGGAATTAGAAGTGGTATACGAAGAAAAAAACCGTTCGATGGATAATTTTGTGTTTCCTTTCATTGAAACTTTTTTGAAAAATCTTTATAAAAAACATCCTTATGGACAACAGTCAACCATAGGTACGATAGAGCATCTGAAGAACCCGTCATTAAATGCCATGTACGAATTTTATAAAACATACTATGTTGCAAACAATATGGCGCTTGTGATGTGTGGCGATTTTAATACCGATGAAATACTACCGATGATCAAAGAAAAATTCAGCAAGTGGAAATCGGATACAGTACCGCAATACCCGGAATACAAGGAAGAACCCTTTAAAGGAAGAGAAGCCGTTAACGTAAAGATGACACCCATAAAACTTGGCATCATTGGATTTCGCACCGTCCCCAATGGAGATACTGATGAAATCCCGCTTGACGTATGTAACAGTATCCTTTCAAATTCAGGACAGACAGGACTATTAGACAAACTTGTACTCGACAACAAATTATTGGCCGCACAATATATTCCTCTTGGACAGAACAATGATTACGGTTCCGGTGTTTTCCTGTTTGTTCCAAAAATACTCGGGCAATCGTTTGAAAATGCTGAAAGTTTGATCATGGAGCAGTTTGCAAAACTCAGAAAGGGTGAATTCGACGACTGGCTGCTTGATGCAGTAAAAAAAGATATTTATAAGGAATTCGAAATGTCGCTCGAAAATTTCGATTCAAGAACCGTTTTACTTGCGCAGGCATTTTCGCAAAAAAGAGATATTGATGAATTTCTGGAATATGTACAAAAGGTTAAGAACATCACCAAAGACGATGTAATAAAAACGGCTGAAAAATATTATAACCGGAATTATTTGATCCTGCTTTCCAAAATGGGGTTTCCGAAAAAAGAAAAACTTGAAAAACCAGGATACGAACCCATAAAACCAAAGATGGATACCAAATCTCCCTTTGCAGAAAAGTTTGAAAAGATGCAGGGAAAAGAACCTAAAGCTGTTTTTGTGAACTTCAACGAAGATGTGAAAATATCCGGACTGAACAAAGGCCTTACCTTATATTATACCAACAATCCGGAAAACGACATCTATTCTCTTACATTTCAATTTGGAGTGGGTAAATATAAAATACCACAATTATATTATGCTGCAGAACTAATGAATTATGCAGGCACAAAGACAAAAACACTCACCGAAATAAAAACAGCATTCCAAAAAATAGGCTGCACATACACATTTAGTTGCGATGATGATTATATGACCATTGAACTCGACGGTATTGAAGATGATCTGAAACCTGCGTTGGAATTGTTGCAGGATCTTATAACTAATCCTGTAGTTGAAAAGAACAAGATGAAAAATATCATCGATCAGGAAAAAACTTCACGCAAACTTGAGAATGCTGATGCACCAAGTGTTTCAAAGGCGTTACTGCAATATGTCCGCAAGAAAAACAGGTCTTCTTTCCTGAACCGCCTTAACATGAAAGAAATCAAAGCGCTGAATACCGACAGCCTGTTGGCAGTATTCAAAAAAGGAATGGACTATGAGGCGCAGATACATTACGTAGGCAATAAATTTGATTTTGATACAATACTTGACATTTTTAAGACCAGCATAAAATTTCCACAGTACATGAAAGCCAGCGAATCACCTGTGGTGTTGAATGATGAAATATATAATGAAAATACGGTGTTCTTTGTGAACCGAAAAGACGCCGTACAAAGCCAGATATATTTTTATATAAAAGGTGAAGATTATTCAATTGACAAGGAGGCATCTATTGATGCATTCAATGATTATTTTGGCGGTGGATTCTCAGGGCTTGTTATCCAGGAAATCCGCGAATACCGCTCTATGGCATACTCAGCAGGAGCTTCTTATTCTATACCTTTATTAACCGGTAAACGCTCCAGTTTTATTGGATACATAGGAACTCAGGCAGACAAGACTGTTGAGGCAATCAGCGTGTTCGACAGCCTTGTTACTAATATGCCCGAAAAAGAAGACCGCATTGAGACCATTCGCAGTTCATTAGTACAGGAAGCTTTTGCAAGCCGGCCCGATTTCAGGGAGCTGAGCGAAAAAATTGTGAGCTGGAAATTGAAAGGATATTACGAAGACCCTGCAAAATATAAACTTGAAACTTACAAGAATCTTACTTTTAATGACATCCTGAATTTTTATAAGACCAATATCAAAGGTAAGCCAATTGTTATTTGTATTGTAGGCGACGAAAAACGCCTGAATATGCAGGATATCGCTAAATTCGGGAAAATTGTAAAAATAAAAGAAAAAAATTTATTCAAAAAGTAATTGTAACTACATCAGTCAGCAGCAAAAATAAAACGCCACACCTGCCTGCCGGCAAGGCAGGGATTACACAGATTAAAATTAATTTTTTTTTATAAATTTTATTCACGACTATTTTATTTTCAATGTGTTCATGAGATCCCTGCCCGACTGCCAGCCCGACAAGGTCATTCTGGCGGTGTCATTCAGGCGGGGCTTCGCTAAGTTCACAAAGAAAACTACCTTTGGTAGTTTAAAATCTGTGAACTGCGTAGCACTCATGAGCACCTTAAAAATGGAAATAAATGCGAATAAATCTGTGGCTATTAAGGCGAATATAGTGGCTGAGTAGTTATAATATAATGGCAAAAAAATCGAAAATAAAGAAAATGATCGAAGCCGATGAGCGTGAAAAGCGCAAGAAAGACGGTTATTACGATGGTCGTTTCCGTACGAAGGTAGCGCCGGATAAAAAGAAAAAATATAAACGGAAAAAAAAGGTTGACGAAAATGGTAATACTTGACTCATCAAGTTCTACCCCTTAACAAATTTCCTGACAATACTATTATTCCCGCTGTCCGAAACTTTCAGGAAATATATACCTTTATAAAGGGACTCTGTGGAAATACTGCAATATGCTATCGTACCTGTTGTTTCAATCTCCTTTGAATACAATATTTGCCCAAGCAAATTGATGACATTGAATATCAATTTTGTTTTTGCAGGAACTTCGACTGTCACATCCATGTTATCATTTACAGGGTTTGCAAAATACACATTTGTAAAAGCAGGAATTTGAAGGTTGTTTATACCGGCTGTCTGATTCACGCGAAGATCAAGGATTACCGGAAGATGATCGGACATACCATAGAGTGCGTCAATTACACTGTCCGGGGCGCTATTGTTAGTCCCGTAATTTACAGCATCGTTTAAATGATTTCCATCCTGTCCGATTGCTTTATATGTTGAAGGGATATATTGAAAATGTTGAGTCCCATTTTTTATGTAATCGGAGATCAGTATAAAATCAAATCTGTCGTCAATGCCGCCTGTGGAAAAGCATCCTGTTGATGAAGTATGCGTAGATTGTGTATGATAATCCGCATAATATGAATCATCATGCCAGTTTCCTATTTTATTAACAGGATCAAAGAACCTGATATCAGGGTTTGTATAATTAACAAGGTTTTGAAAACATTTCTCATTGCCCGAATAAACATTAAAGTCTCCCATCGCCATGTAATTATCTTTAACGCCGATTGAATTCAGGTAATTCATAATGGTATTGGTAATTGTAGCCCTTTCAATAGAGTCCGAACTCGTATTGCCTGCTTTCAGGTGCGTTACAATGCAGGTAAAAAAAGCTGTATCGTGTGTAGTACTCAGATTTCCTGCCTTGAAATAAAGCTTGTAAATATTGATATCCCTTACACTTGTACCAATATTGTATTGTGAACAAAAGCCTAATTTATCAGAATTGTAATATAATTCGTTTGTAAGATCCGAGTTGGACTGATTTGAATAGTTGCATTTTTGGTAATACGTAACACCATCCACATTCAGGCAATTATTCATCAGAAGTTGGTGTTTGGCAGCGTTTTTGGCAATTTCATTCACTGTAAAAATATCGGGTTTAGCGTATTTGATAATGGTTTTCAGGTATCCGTTTTTTGCGGTTTCATCGTTATTCGACGATGTACAGTTAGAATAAGAACAGGTTTGTCCGTAACACAACAGGTTGTAATGCATAACGCGGATGGTATCCTGCGAATAAACAGGGCTAATTAATAAAATAAAACATGCGAAAGGAAGGATGCGTTTCATGTTATTTGTTTTATACAAATATATGGAAAAATGAATTATAGTGTTATGTTAAACCTAAATTCTCACATTAAGATTGCTTCAGCCTCCTGCGTCGGCTTCGCAATGACGTCATTGCGAGGAGGTACGACGAAGCAATCTTTGCGTCATCTGTTTATTAACTTAACACTAGACGAAATTATTATTTCCTGAACTTCCTTATAAACTCTTCCACTTCCGGAACACCACCCTGGTAAATCAGGTAACCATTATATGGTTCGCGGGGAGTTGTTTCGCTATTGATAGGAGTCATCATTAATTCTTTTACTTTTTCCAGATCACTTGTCTGTCCTAATGCCCAACCTAATTTTATATAGGCTGTTTCAGGAATCATATTCTCCATAGGAATAACTCCTTTTGCCATCAGATCGCGGCCTGTGTCATATACAAACATGTGCACATAGCCCCATAAGGTTTGAACTGTCATATAAACGGCGACACCTTTCTTTGTAGCTCTTTCAATTGCGGGATATAGCGGTTTGTTTACATGACCCAATCCGGTTCCTATGATGATGATCCCTTTGTAACCATTGTCCACCATGGAGTCTATCATGTCGGGATTCATATTGGTGTAATAATATATCATTCCTACTTTTTCTTCGAAGTAAGGCAATATCGTAACATTCCTGTCCTTGCGGCGATGACTGTAAATTTGTTTAATAGGAGTAACGCCTTTTCGTGTAACCGTTGCAACAGGTGTATCGCCAATAGTGCGGAATGTGGAGCGGTATGAGGAGTGCATTTTCCTAACCCTGGTTCCTCTGTGCAAAAATCCATAAGAATCGGAAGTCGGACCAAACATACAAACCATCACTTCTGCAATATCTCCGTGTCCAGCCGCTGTAGCGGCGTGCATCAGGTTTAATGCGGCATCGGAAGAAGGACGATCAGATGAACGCTGCGAGCCGACAAGAATAATAGGGATTGGCGGATTTTGCACCATGAATGTAAGCGCTGCTGCTGTATAATGCAGAGTATCCGTTCCATGGCCAATGATAATTCCGTCAATACCATTTTCAATTTCTTTTCCAATTGCAATAGCTAATTTTTTATATTGCTCAGGCCCCATATTTTCGCTGAAAACTGCAAATACTTTCTCGGTGGTAAGATTACAAATATCAGCAAGTTCAGGTACAGCGCCATAAAGTTCGCCCGGGCTGAATGCAGGAATTACTGCTCCGGTGCGGTAATCAAGGCGCGATGCAATAGTGCCGCCTGTTCCAATCAGTTTAACTTTAGGTAATCCCTGTGTGAAAGGAAATTCTTTTTCGGGAATCTTGTAATTAGCTTTTTTATAACCGGTTTCCTCCATGCCGGTAATGGTTTCCGTGTCGAGGCCGATATTGTATCCTGTTGAAATTTTCAGCACGATATGTTTGTCGTCGTCGTTTTCGGAACGAGGCAATATGGTTCCTTTGAATGTTCCACGTTTTGTATCTATCACGGCCTGCCCCCACACGCGGACATTGAATTTTTTCAGCATCTCTAACGCTGTTCCTTTATATCCCTGGAAAAAATCTTCAGTCATTTTTGTATGTGATTTATATTTTTCGAATTTACTTTAACTTGGTTAATTATTCGCTTATTTTCTATTTTCAAAGGTGCTTATGAGGTCGCTTTGCTTGGTTTATAAACTTTATTTGGGGACTAAAGTCCCTTATTAATAGGCCATTTGCATAACCCCGACCTTTGGTAGCTGAGCGTAGCCGAAGCTAAGGTCGGGGTTATTGAAGATACTTGTTGTATGGGCTTTAGCCCTGATTTGTGCATAATTCGGGTTAAATAAGTTCTGATATTTTCTTTCTTTTCTTCTCTGTCCTATGAGCCACTTTCACCGCGGCGGACCGCCATTGAAAGCAAACGCCTGTTATGGGCTGGTTTAGTTTTCTGTCATCCATAAAATGTCATTACTGTATCACAATTTTTTCATTATAAATTTTCTCTCCGTCATAAATTTTTACAAAATAGATTCCTTTGGAAGAGTTAGAAAGGTCAATCTCGTTTGATGTTTGTTTATTGAATTTTGAATTAGAATAAACTTTTTCTCCAAGTACATTGTTAATTTCTATAGAGGTTATGTTGCTATTACTATTAATTGTAAATTTTCCGCCCGTTGGATTGGGATAAATCTCTACGATGTCCGCTTGAAGTAAAAGATCATTAAGCCCAGTTGGGGAGGTTGTCAAAACATTGGTATGTGTCCAGGTGTGATTACCATCATTAACCAACCAACTATAAGTGCTTATATGCAGCCCTTCACCAAACCACGGATTCATATAATATACATTGCTACCGCCTACCCCATGTCCAACCACAAAATGACCACCACCACTTGTCCATTGCCACCGCACTATAAAAGGACGACCGCCTGCAATTTCAGTATTGATTTGGTTTAAAGTAAGAGTATTACCTATGCCATAATTTTGAATGTTACCGAAATGAACAAGAATATCCTGAATACTTCCTGTGTAACCATAATTATAATTCCAATAATTGCATCCTTGATTTGGATCCACACAACAATTCACTGAACCGTAGCTGGTCCATGTTATAACTGTTCTTGCATATTCGGCTATTGTGCATTGCTGGTTTGGATATCCGTAATAATCAAGAACACATTTAGTAACGCCTGCCCAGCACCATTCACTTTGTTCCTGAATAACTTGCGGCACATTAAGCACCTGTGCTTTAATATAGCCAGTAACAAGCAGAATAAAAAAAATCGAAATAATCAGAAATTTTTTCATTGCATATTAGTTTTTAGATTGTTGCTTTAATAGTTGCTTTACTATATGAAGAACTTCGGGCAGAGTAAGTTTAGATATTCTTTTCTCATTTAATGAATTTATTGCAATTGTAGCAGATGTTAAAGGAATATAAGTTGCATCTGCAAGAGAACTGCCCGGAGTAACTTTCACAAAAAAATCAAGTGCCAATGGGTAAATGCGTAAAAGATAACGGCTACCTGATGACACATTATCATCTTTTTTCTGGAGTTCTTTTGCCAGAACTGCTCCTCCTAAATCAACAACTTCTAATGTTGTGTCTTGTTGGCTTACAGTAAGTAGTAGTCGGTTTTCGCCATTGACTGTGACCGGTACCCGCCATTCATTCTGTATCAGAATATAATTTTTATCAATGAGTTTGTCTTCATTGTAAAAATCGTTGGTAAATGTTATAACACGGTAAGGTTTTCCAACGCTGCTTGTCTTAAATTCTTCACGGTTGGAGAAACCATAATAATTTTCCTGTCCGACAGGAATTTTTGCAAGAGAAATAGATAGATTATCCAGTGCAATTTTAATAACCTTGTCCTCTTTTTCGTCAGGAAGCGAAATAGAAAAACTGCCAAGAATAAGCAGAGCAAATAACAAGATAGTTTTGTACATGATTCTGAAATTTTATTTTTCCCCTACTCGTTTGGCTTTTCGGTTTCGCCCCGTTTTTTTCAGTGGTCACTGAACTCCACTATTTTATTTTTTTGTTAGTCACGAATGATTGTCAGGAAGTGTCAAAATTAAAATCTATTAGCGTCTGTCCGCTATGTCGTTTTCGGAACGAGGCAATATGGTTCCTTTGAATGTTCCGCGTTTTGTATCTATCACTGCCTGCCCCCACACGCGGACATTGAATTTTTTCAGCATCTCAAGCGCTGTTCCTTTATATCCCTGGAAAAAATCTTCAGTCATTTTGATTCGTGATTTATATTTTTTGAATTTATTTTAGGACAAGACTTGAGTAATTTATTGTTTCACATTATTAAGCGGATTGCTAACAACTGGGATATTCTTAACAACACCTTGCTTTTCTTTTACAATATCTAATTCCTGAAATAAAAGACCTTCGGGCAAAATAAAACTAGCTGAAGTGCCTGTTAATTTATATTCCCAATTGTTAAGATCAATATTTATAGGCTTTATCATTGTATTATAAACTTGCATTTCCGACGAGGTTGCCAGCAAGCGTTTAAATGATTTTGTACTCAGCCCTTGAACTTCCGCAAAACTCACTAACTCTTCACTTCCATCAGATACTTTAACCCGATAAACTTGTATTGTTTTTGTAAGATCGATTTTGGGTTTAGATTCACCATAATAGCTGTTTTCTTTTTCAATGCCTGCAGCATCAGAAACAACTTTTCTTATAATATAGGCATATTCCAGATCTTCTTCTTTAGCTGCCGCTAAAAGCATTTCTTTTAGTTTTTTCTTGTCAACAGAAGTTGCAGGGTTGTTATTGACCATTTTAATAACACCTGGTCCGGTAACTGTTTTTATTCCTCCGTTGCTTAATGCGGCACGGGCGTGCCCATTGGTTTGTTTCATTTTTAAGCTAGGCGTTCTCGTGCAGAGTAAATTTTTAAGCACACCATTTTCAACCAAAACTAATGTATCCGGAGCTTTAACTCCTTCAGCATCTGTAATAAAACTGCCAATTAGTGTTGTGTTTTGAAAAGCAGTAAGTGTTGGAAGAGCTTCAATACTAATATCTCTGGAAATGACTTTTTTATTGATCATTGCTTCAAGCGTGTTTTCTTTAACCTTGTCGGGGGCAAAATTTATAATTTGTTCACTTCCTAAAACTGGTTTCCTTACAGTAATTAAACCGTTAATATTAGTAAAAAACTTTTGCACAAAAACTTCTGCGGCTGCCTGACCTTCGAATAATATAGGTCCGCTATATGGCTCGCTTACTGCATTTTTTTGAGTTAATTCCGATAAATTCTTTGCCATCTTTTCAACTTCGGCAAGCATTGTTTTTTCATCGGGTAATTGTGAAATATTTTTAGTAAACCACAATACATGGTCATTTAAAACCTCGCCACTTAGCGCCTGAGTTGTTGCAACCACTTTAATTGAAGTAATTTGTAAAGGATATTGGACTGAAGTACCTTCGCTATTAGCAAAAAATACTTGTCCGTCGTAAGCAAAAATATTTACATCAGAAGTTTGGATAAGAGGATATTTTTTAAAAATCGCAGAAAGATTTCGGGCAAGACTTTCCATTTGAGATTTATTAAGCTGAAAACTTTGATAAGGTACAAGCGTTTCTGATTTTGTTACTGTGCAAAAATCAGGTAATTGTTTTTCTTCTTCTGTAAGACTTTGTTGGCTCAATGCGGAAATTTTAGCTTCATAGTTTGTTATTGCATCTTTGTAATTATTATCTGTAAGAAGCCATAATGCTCTGCGGATATCGTTTTTATTATTTGAAAAGGGAATTTTGTTACTTAAGCGACTCCACGACCACATATTATTTTCATCGAGATAATTTTCGTTGGTTATTCCATTTTCGCCGACAAATACACGGCTTTCAAATACCCTGATTGGACGTTCTTCTGATTTAACAATGGCTCCCAAAATTGCCTCTATTTGTAATGCTTTTGCATCGGATATGCTGTAGCTTATAAATTCAGGAGAAAGCATTTTTTCAATTTTTAAGCTGTCCATCCCTCTTTGTATTTCTTGTTTCATGGCATCCATAAATGGATTGATTTGTGCCATGCTTAATTTTGCTGTAAATATTAATATTACAACTATTAAATATGTTTTTATCTTGTTCATATAATTTTCTTTTTTTGCGGTTATTATTAAGGTCTTGGTAAAATTGGTAATTTAGTCTGATTTTTTACTTTGCGTTGAGTTTCTATTTGTTTCACAAATAGTGTTGGGCAAACAGAAGATACCGGAACTGAACCCGATTCCGCTCCACAAGTTCCGGTAAAAAGGCCATAATCATCGCCTGCAGCTTCAATATTTGAAAAAATAGATAAAGGTGTTCCAACCAAATTAACTCCACGGACCAATTCATCAGGTCTGCCATCGGTATATATTCTATATACTTCGGTAGGGGTTACATTAAATGCATTAGGCATATATCTGCCGGTAGTTGTAAAGCCTCCAACCGTATTAACAAATAAGTATCCATATTCTTTCCCTTGCTTTTTAGCTTCATCAATCAGGGCTTGTTTCAATTGTTCTGTTGTTAATGGTTTATTCGATTCAACAATCATATTCGATTGACGACTCACAGCTTGCATACCCGCCTGTGCTCTTCCATGACCATTCGAATTACTAAAACCTTCAATTGGAGTTCTTGACATTAAAAAGTTTTTCAAAATGCCGTTTTCAACTATGGTCAATTTTTTACCTAATTGACCCTGATCATCATATTTATATGCTCCGTTTAAAAAGAAATTTTTAAATTTAGAAATTGTTGGATCAAAAATTATTGACAAATTTTCATTTAATACTTTTTCGCCAACTTTTTTCTTAAATGTTTGAGCATCGCTCTCGTCTTTCATTCGTTGTCCTTCGATACGATGTCCAAAAATTTCATGAAAGAAAACCCCTGCAGACTTACCAGATAATAAAGCCGGTCCCGTATATGAATCAACAACCGGAGCTGATCTTAATTTAGTCAGAGTTTCACTTAATTTTTTGGTCTCATTCACAATAACTTCATTCGATGGCAAATCGCCTGGATATAAACCGAAGTAACTGTTATATAAAGGCAGATCCATTCCGTCCTCAGCCTGAGTTTTGCCATTTACCATTACCCTGCAGGTAACTCTGTTTTCTGTAATATTGCTACCATCGTCCGAGACAAAATATTTTCTTCCAATAATATAAGTGAAATTAGCTGTACCTTCAATTACATCTTTATTTTGAAGAAATATTGCTGAATAGTTTTTAAGTTTTTCTTCCCATAATTTGATATCAAAAGCAAGATTTGCTTCATTTAGCGGGGCTTCGTTATAAACCACCGGCTTTTCTTTACTAAAATCAGCAGATTTATCTTCGTCTTCTACTTTCACAGCAATATTAGCTAAAACCTTTGCATATAAATCGGCAGATTTGCGATATTGTTTATCTGTTTCTTTCCATAAAACCTGTTTAATTCCTTCTGATACATTTTCAATGGGAAGATCAATCCCGCTATCCCAGTCAAACCAACCGTAATCTTCTCCTTTTATTGGATGGGTATTGTCAATGGTATCATTACCTACTCTAACTTGTGCACACAATCGGCGATTATGCGACCAGCCGGATTTAATAATTTGTCCAAATGATGTTTCTATGCTATAGGTTCTCACATCATTTACACGATATGACAGATAATAGGGCGCTGTCTTTTCTTTTTTTAAGGTATCCATATTTCTGTTGAGCTCTTCTTTCAGGATGTCTGGTAATTTATCTTGCGAAATTGCCGGAACTGAAAATAAAAATCCAATAAAAAATAAATAAATTGTTTTTCTCATTTGTATTATGTTTTTGTAAATAATTTCTTGATAAATTAGCCTTTATTATTCATAAATTTAGAAAAAAAACAAGCGAATAATCGAACAAACGAATTCAGAACAGCGAAGTAAAAAAAATTCATAATTCGTAATGACTTTGTTGCATGGATATAAACAAACGAATGTTGAGAAAAAGAGTGTTAACCTATATAAGCTAACACTCTAAATTAAGAAGTTTGCTCAAAACTTCGACATTATGAGCGAACAACTAAAATT
>Ga0265292_1000855_pt1 | contig 33086 bp, 33 predicted proteins | sample Munlanlewell296A_FD_189080 | JGI IMG/M metagenome (GOLD analysis project Ga0265292, IMG submission 189080) | Leachate microbial communities from a municipal landfill in Southern Ontario, Canada - Leachate well 296A | ecosystem: Engineered > Solid waste > Landfill > Unclassified | place: Canada... | reverse complement strand
TCCCGAGGGGGTTTCGAGTGGGGGATAAAGCCGACGGGTCCACCGCCTCACAGGCAAGAACCACGTTTCAGGCCCGGTCTGCGTTTTTCACCGGGCTCGGTTTGGTGGGACCCAAACCCCCCTTTTCAGTTCGCAAGAGCTTTGCGTGGGGTCGTAGTCGTGGCCGTATCGGGTGACCCGTGTTGCGTTGGTCCATCGTCCTCGTCCTCCTGCTTCCGCTCCTCACCATCGCGAGCATCCCCACTGCTTCGGCCCACGTGACCCAGACGGTGGGCCCCTTCATGGTGAAGGTCGGGTGGGAACACGAGCCGCCCTCTTCGGGCGACCGCGACGCGATCTTCATGCAAGTGTGGCGCGCGTCCAACGAACAAGGCATCTCCGGGCTGGAGAACACGGTGAAGATGACCGTCATCCTTGGTGATGCGCGCAAGGACCTCACGCTCACTCCATCGGACGAAGCGCCGGGCAACTATTCGGCCGCGTTCCTGCCTTCCCAACCTGGTCTCTACGTCATCCGCCTCCAAGGGAACATCCAGGGACAAGCCGCCATCAACAACGACTTCCACATCGAGGAAGTGATGGACGGCAGCGCCGACGCGTTCCCCAGCACGGCTGGCCAGCCCACCACCCAAGAACTGCAAGTCGAGGTCCAGCAGCTCAGGACCGATCTGGACCAGCTTCGCAACCAACCCAAGACCGTGCCTGGCGACGGGCTCATTGGCGCCGTGGTGGCGCTGGCGCTCGTTGGCGTCGTGCTGCGGCGGAAGTAGGATCACGACGGCACCTCGACTGGCACCGTGAAGTGCAACTTGGAGAACTCGCTGACCTCCGGCCGCTGCACGAGGACCCACACGTTCCAACTCCCTGGGGACGTGAAGATGCCGTCCTCCATCGCCCAAGTGTCGTCCGCGAGGCGTTTGGGCCCCGGCTCGAAGAAGACGCCAGGCTCGCTCGCCCCTGGCGCTGAGACCTTCACGGCGATGCTTGCACCCTTACCGACCGCCGTCACGGAGAGCGGATGAAGTTCGATGGTGAGGTTCTGGATACCGACCGTGATGGGGTTGGGCGAGACGCTCATCACGACATGCGTCGTCGCAGTGGCTTGCGCGAACTCCGCGTAGGATGAGACGCCTTGCGTGCCCTCCTCCACTGCCTTGTCAGGGGGCGAGGACGACGCAAGCGCGCCGGCAGCGCCCACCACGACCGCCATGAGGATCGCTTCGAGCGCGAGCACGCGGCGGAACCCTGCGGTGCCCTCCTTGCTTGAGAGCAGGCGGGGCATCACGACCTGTTTGTTGTATGCGCCCAGTGCCAGGAGCACGACGAAGAGGATGATCTTGAGCGAGACCAGTCGGCCATAGGGCTGCATCCAAAGGTCAGCGACACGCGGGATGTGGCGCACGCTCGCGTACGTCCCCGTCACGAGGATCACCGCCACGCTCGCGATGGCCAGCGGCGTGAAGCGTGCGATGAGCAAGCCGACTTCCCTTCCGCTTTTCCCGCGGGCCGCGAACAGGAACGCGGCGACGCCGCCGACCCACAGGGCGCCCATCAGGAGGTGAAGCACGTCCATGGTGACGCTTGCCCAATGCAGCTCGCGGCCCGCTGCGGCGTGGCTTCCCAGCGAGGCCCACACGAGCGAGCCCCCAGCGAGCGCAGCGCCGATGAGCAATGCGGGCCTGCGGGCTGGCTTGATGGCGACCGCGACGACGAACGCGATCCCCGCGGCCACGAGCAGCGTGCCGCGCCAATCGAAGGAGGACCCAGCAGCAGTGTGCGAGGCTTGCGTGAACGAGAGCCCCGTTCGCTCCGCCAGGAACAGTAGGCCCACGTACGCGGCCACCGCGCCGGCGATGGCAGCGACGGCGGTGAGGAGCGTGGGCGCAAGGGCCGGCATACGGGCGCGCTCCATGACGCTGAGGAAGACCGGAGTGCCGATCCCTATGAACATGCAGCCATAGTAAGCCCAACGCGCGGCGCCCTCGCGCAGCACCTGCGCTTGGTCATCCGTGTGGTCATGCGCGCTCAGCGGAGGCGTGTAGGTCAAGCGCGCCGCGCCGACGCTGAAGAGGAACGAGCCCTGCGTCGTGTGCGAGTCCACGCTGAGCGCACGCCAGTTCACTGTGTACACGCCATCCAAGAGAGGGTCCACCCTCAAGCGGACGACGTTGTGGTGTGCGTCATCGAACTGGGCGGGGCCGTTGGCCCAATCCTTCTGCTTGAGGTCCACGATGCCAAGCGTCGTGTATTGCGGCTCGACGTCCTCCGTGAAGCGCACTTCGATGACGCTCACGCCGGCGTCCGCGTGGCCATTCGGCTGCGGAGAAGCTGACTGCAGGCTCGCGTGCGCTGACGCGGCGGGGAGCAAGAAGAGCACAAGGAAAAGAGGGAGGAGGGCGCGCGTGGTCACGAGCAAGATCGGAAACCGGGGGGGCTTGCCCCCCGGAGGTACACTTGACGGGTGCGCGAGCGCTCGCATCCTACAGCATCAGCCTCGGCGACGCGTGGCCATCGCGAGGGCGACGGCGCCAAGCGCCACGAGGCCCACGCTGGCCTCGAAACCGGGGGCGGGCTTGGGGGAAGCCGTAGTGACGACCGTCGAGGGCGTCTCGGCCTGCGCCTTGATCTTCGCATTCAGCGCCGCGACCTGCTCCTGCAGTGTCTTCACGTCGCTCTGGAGCTTCGCGACGGTGGCCGAGTCGTCACGCGGCGCCTTGAGTGGGGGGAAGTACGTCTCGCTGATGTCCTCGATGGCGTGCGCGCTGGGGATCTCCACGCCGTTTGGGCCCAGGTCGGACCCGTTGATCGTCCCCTGAAGGTGCAGGGTGTAGATGCCAGGTTGCGTGAGCGTGATCATGGCAGTGTAGTGGCCGTGCTGACCGGACACGGGGCCGAAGTCCTTGAACTCCCACTCGGTGCCCTCGCCGTAGTGCATGGCGGCTTGGACCGTGTTCTGCGTGACGCCATCGATGAGCGCACCAGTGGCGTTGTCGCTGATGGTGATGTCCAGGCCAAGGATCGTCATGGTCACGGCGGGCTCGTTGAGGAAGCCCCAGACGATCTTGATCTTGCCATCAGGCGAGTACCCTGCCTTGTGCGCGGCCGCTGAACCACAGACGGAAAGCGCGAGCGCAAGCGTGACGAGGATGAGGAGCGGGGTTCTGAGTTTCATGCCGGAGGACCTCCACGAGACTTTAACACGCATCGAACATTAGGGCGGGCTTAAGCGTTGTGGGAGCGCCGGCCCCGGGGCGCAAATCCGAGGGGAAAGGTTTCGCCTGTGGCATGCATTGGGGCCAGGCGCGCGTTCCGACCACGCCAAGACTCCAAGAACCCAAGACGCCAAGCCAGCAGACGACAAGCTTGGCGTCGCTTCTTCGATGGTCGCTTGGCTTCTTTGCGTCTTGGGGTCTTAGCGTGGAGGTTGGAAGAAGACATCGAGGGGATCCGTTCGATCCTATGGGACGAATTGCGCCCCGGGGCCGGGAGCGCCGTGGTTGATATAGAACGACACGCCAGCCGCAAGTCCGGCGGGCCGCTGGCGTCACTATCCTCGCTTTCTGCGTGCGCCCGTCGGTGGCCGACCGCGCGGCGCCGTCTTTGTCTCGTGCCCATGCCGGGGGTCATCTGTATGGGCGAGTGGTGTGGTGCCTCCGTCCCACGCATCCGTGTACACGAAGTTCACGAGGAGCGCCTCACGCGTTCCGCGAAGCGCATCGCCGAACGCGCACACACGCGATGCGGCTCCCTCGACGACGAAGAGCTCCACGCACGCCTCGCCCGAATGGCCATGCATCATGCCGCGCACGACGTCCGAATAGGTGTGCCTGATATCAGAGAAGCGACGCTCCATGCCGTGCGGGTAAACGAGCGTCACGGCAGCGTGGCGATGGCCGGTGGCTTCTCCTGGTGCAGCGTTCGTCGCGATGAAGTCGCGCACGCACGCCCGCACGAGTTCGCTTCGCCCCGCGAAGCCGCGCTGTTGGATGAGCTTGTCTGCCCGCGCGAGGAGCGGGTCTGGCAGCGAGATGCTGACGACGGCCATAGGCGGCCATGATTGTGAATGTTCTAAGTCTTTCTATGAAATCACAACCAGTGTTGCAAATTTTCATAAGAAATCGGAAACCACTATGAGCGACGCGTGCTTGGCGACCCCATGCGCCTGCCCTCGCTTGCGCTCGCGGGTCTCATCGTAGCGGCGGCACTGGCGGGTTGCGCCTCCCCCGCGACGACCAACGCGTCCAGCCCCAGCGTCATGGCGTCTTTCTACCCGCTACAGTACCTCACCCAGCGCATCGCAGGGCCCGCTGGCCAGCTCGTCGGCGTCATCGTTCCGCCAGGCGCGGAGCCGCACGACTACGACCTCAAGCCTAGTGACCAAGCGAAGGTGGCGAACGCTAAGCTCATCGTGCTCCAAGGCGCGGGGTTGGAAGCGTTCCACGACAAGCTCGGCGGGGGCGACCGCATCGTCGTCGCGACCGCTGGTATCGCACTTCGAAGCTCGACGGACCCAAGCGAGCCTGGCAGCGACCCGCACACGTGGGTCAGCCCCGTCACGGCCATGGCGGAAGCACGCACCATCGAGGCTGCCCTCGAGAGAGCCGACCCCGCGAACAAGACCGGCTACCAGGACGGGCTCGCGTCCCTGCTTTCCGACCTGCGCAGCGTTGACGCGGCGTACCGTGGCGCGCTTGTTGGGCAATGCGCGAAGCCCAAGATCATCACGACGCACGCGGCGTTCGGTTACCTCGCAAGCGAGTACGGCTTCACGCAGTTCGCCATCAGCGGCCTTTCGCCAGACGCCGAGCCAAGCGCAGCCAAGATCCGCGAGACGGCGGACCTCGCGCGGCGAGAGAACATCACGACGATCTTCTTCGAGACCCTAGTGAGCCCAAGCGTCGCCCAGACCATCGCGACGGAGGTGCACGGCAAGACCGACGTCCTCGACCCCATCGAGGGCGTCACGCCCAGGGGCCAAGCCGCGGGCGAGAACTACGTGACCCTCATGCTCAAGAACCTCGACCACTTGCGCGCGGCCATGGAGTGCTCGCCGTGAGCCGCTCCGCAAGTCCGCCAGTCGCGCTCCACGACGTCAGCGTGGCATACGGAAACGAGCGCGCGCTGGAAAGTGCGACGCTCACGATCGAGGCGGGCGACTTCGTGGGCATCGTGGGCCCCAACGGCTCGGGCAAGACGACGCTCCTCAAGGCGATGCTCGGGCTGGTGCCAACGCAAGCGGGCCACGTGGTGCTCTACGGCATGCCACTTGCGCGCTTCCGCGATTGGCCACGCGTCGGCTACGTGCCACAGAACGCCAGCCAAGTCGAGGCCCGCTTCCCCGCGACGGCGCTCGAGGTCGTTCTCCTGGGTCGCGTCGCACGGCGTGGTCTCTTCCGCTGGCTCTCCCGCAGTGACAAAGAGAAGGCGCGCAAGGCCATGGAAGAAGTGGGCGTCGCGCACCTGGCGGACCGGCTCGTGGGGAGCCTGAGCGGCGGCCAGCGCCAACGCGTGCTCCTCGCCAAAGCGCTCGCGGCGGATCCCGACGTCCTCATCCTCGACGAGCCAACGACTGGCGTGGACCCAGAGGCACGTGCGAGCTTCTACGAGCTGCTCGACCACCTCAATCACGACCACGGCCTCACCATCGTGCTGGTGAGCCACGACACGGAGGCCATCGCGCGGAGCGTCCACCGCATCGTGTCCGTGAACCGGCGCATCGTGTTCGACGGCACGCCCTCGCGCTTCGTGGAGACCGAGCGCGAGCACGCAGCGCACTTCGCCCTCACACACGCGGGCGACCCCGCACGGCAGACTGATATTGGGGGCCACTAGCGTGTTTCCGAGGTGGTTGGTGTCTTGGAGTCTTCGTGTCTTGGCGTGTGTGGCGCCAAGACCCACAAAGGCCCCAAGACTCCAAGACTCCAACGGAGGAAGATAGCATGGTACTCCCCGGACCTACCGAGGTCTTCGGCTACGACTTCATGGTCCGCGCGCTCGTCGCTGGCCTCGTCGTCGCGCTCGTCGCGGCCATCCTTGGCGTCTTCAACGTGCTCCGCGGCATGGCGCTCGTGAGCGACGGGCTTGCGCACGTGAGCCTTGCGGGCGTCGCCATCGGCCTCGTCGCTGGCCTCTACCCATTGTGGGCTGGCCTCGCGGCGGCCATCCTCGGCGGGTTCGCCATCCAGTTCCTCCGCGAGCGCAGCCTAGTGAAGAGCGACACCGCCATCGGCATCGTGTTCAGCGCCGGGCTCGCCATCGGCATCGCGCTCATCTCGCGAGGCGGGGGGCTCAATGTGAACGTTGGCAACTACCTCTTCGGAAGCATCCTCGCCGTGACGCGCGCGGACCTGTTGACCGTCGCTATCGCCGGCGCCGTGCTCATCGTCGCGCTGGTCGTCTTCTACAAGGAGTTGCTCTACCTCGCGTTCAACGAGGACGCCGCGCGCGTGAGCGGCTTGCCAGTGACCGCGCTGAACTCGGCGTTCACCGTCCTCACCGCCATCACGGTCGTGCTCTCAGCGCGCGTGGTCGGCGTCCTCCTCGTGAGCGCGCTCATGATCGTGCCCGCCGCGAGCGGCCTGCAACTCGCACGGAGCTTCCGCGGAGCGCTGGCCATCAGCGTCCTCCTCGGTATGGTGAGCGTCATCGTGGGCCTCTACGCGAGCTTCGTGTACGACGTCGCCAGTGGTGCCGCCATCGCGTTGGCGAGCACGGCCGTCTTCCTCGTGAGTGCGGGGCTGCGTGTGGTGCTCGCCAGGACATGACGACGGGAGGCCCGTGGGTGCCGGGCCCGGGGCACGTGGCCGTGTCGGGGACCGGGACATCAAGTTCCTTCGCGCACTTCGCGGCTTCGCGTACGAGAAGAGCGGCGGGGGAGTACCCCCGCCCGTGCCCCCAGGGCCGCGCCATGCAAAGCCCTGAAGCGGGGCGCACGCGTTTGCCAGACCGATGCTCGTCTTCCTGGCGAATGGCGCCGTGGACACCGCGGCAGCACCCTACAGCAGCGCGACGTCCGTCATCGTCGCCATCCTCGCGACCACGCTCTCCGTCCTCGCCTTCCGTGCGGCGAGCAAGCGCGGCAACCCGGGACTGCGCTGGGTGGGAAGCGCGTTCGTCGTCTTCGCCATCAAGAACCTGTTCAGCGCCTACAATGTCACCACGCACTTCGTGGCGCACGACGACATCGAACTTGGCTTGTCCATCGGCGACCTCATCATCCTCATCCTGCTCTTCATGCCGTTGCTCCACCGCAAGCGCCGAGGCTGAGGCATGGCGGAGGCCGCACGGGAAGGCACGATCCGCAAGGCCGTTCACGATGCGGTCCGCAAGTACCCCGGCATCCACGTGCGCGGCCTCGAGCGGCAGATCGGGGAAAGCGCGCCGCTCGTGCAGTATCATCTCAAGCGACTGGAAGAGGAGGGTTTCGTGGTCTCTCGCGAGCAGGGAGGCTACACGCGCTACTACACCACGCGCAAGGCGAAGAGCGCTCGCGTGACGGAACGCGACCTTCCCCTCGTAGGATTGCTCCGCGAAGAAGTGCCGCTGCACATCGTGCTCCTTCTTCTCGACGAGGGCCCGCGCACGCATGGCGAGCTCGTAGAGAAGCTCGGCATGGCCAAGAGCACCGTGAGCTATCACTTGGCGAAACTGGCACAAGAGGGCATCGTGGGCCGCGAGAAAGGCTCGCCCCGCATCACCCTAATCGATCGGGGGCGGATCTACAAGCTGCTCCTAGCGTACACGCCAACGCCGGACCTGCTGGACTCCTTCGCGTCGCTTTGGGAAGACCTCTACGGCTGAGACCGAACCTTTTTCGGGGTCAGGCGGTTCCCGGTCGCATGGACTATCCCGCGCCTGTCGCGCGTCTCCTCCAACAAGTGGGCGCGGACCTTGGCGACGAGGTCGAAGTCACGGGCGCCGATGGCCGCTCCTGGCGCGGGCTCGTCATGGAGCACCACGCCTTCAGCGCGCCCGACGTCCTGACGCTGAAACTTGGCAGTGGCTACAACGTCGGCGTCATCGTCACGGGCGACACGCGCCTTGCACTCGCCCGCAAGGTGCCTCCCCGCACGCGCGCGCCCAAGGCCCCACTACGCTCCGAAGGGAAGCCAAGGGTCTCCATCCTCGCGACGGGAGGCACCATCGCGAGCTACGTGGACTACCGCACGGGCGCCGTGACGCCCGTCACGACCCCCGAAGAACTGGCAGCGGCCGTGCCCGAGATCCTGCACACGGCGGACCTCAGGACCCGCATCGTCTTCTCGATGTTCAGCGAGGACCTCCAGCCTGAGCACTGGCAGCGCTTGGCGCGCGAGGTCAAGGTCGAGTTCGATTCGGGCGCCCGCGGCGTCGTCGTGACGCACGGCACGGACACGCTCCAATTCACGGCGGCCGCGCTCTCCTTCTTCCTTCACGACCTGCCAGGTCCGGTCGTCATCGTGGGCGCGCAGCGAAGCAGCGATCGCCCATCGAGCGACGCGAGCACGAACCTGCACGCTGCCGTAGCGGTGGCCGCGCGCACTGACCTCGGCGAGGTCGTCGTCGTCATGCACGCGGGCACGAGCGACGGCATCGACCACATCCACCGTGGCACGCGCGTCCGCAAGATGCACACGAGCCGCCGCGACGCGTTCCAAAGCATCAACACTCGCCCGCTGGGCACGGTCGAAGTGCCTCCTGGCGGCGGCGTCCCAAAGGTCACGCTCACCGAGCCCCACCGACCCAAGGCCGCGGGCCCCGTCCGCGTGGATGACGCGCTCAACGAGCGCGTCGCCATGATCCAGAGCTACCCAGGATTGTGGCCCGACCACATCGAGAGCGTCGTGCTCGACGGCGTCGTCCTCGTGGGCACTGGGCTTGGCCACGTCGCCGCGCGCACGTTCCCCGCGCTCGAGAAGCTGCACAAGGAAGGCAAGTTCGTATTCATGACGAGCCAATGCTTGAACGGCCGCGTGAACATGAACGTGTACTCGACGGGACGCGACCTCCAACGGCTCGGCGTCATCCCATGCGAGGACATGCTGCCCGAGGTCGCGTACGTGAAGGCCATGTGGGCGCTCGCGCACGGCAAGACGCGAGACGAGGTCATCCGGCTCTTCACGACGCCACTTGCAGGCGAGATAGAAGCGCGATCGCCGGTGGATGCATTCCCAATGGAGGGCTCAGCGTGAGTCCGCAGATCACCACGGAGACGCGGAGGCCGGAGGATCGATTGGGCAGCGTCAGCCAGACCGAGGGAGAGACGGAGTGGCAGACCTCTCCGTCTCTCTTGTCCCCCGATCACCGTTCGTCAGCTCCGTTCTCCGTGTCTCCGTGGTGCCAGGCGCGGTGCGGGGTGAGTGGATGACGCTCGACTACGCCGCCCTCGGCTTCAAGGCTGGCCTGGAGATCCACCAGCAGCTCGACACGCGCAAGCTCTTCTGTCGCTGCCCCTCGCGGCTCGACGAGACGGAAGCCGCGGACGTCACGTTCCTGCGCGCGCTCAAGCCCACCGCGAGCGAGCTTGGCGAAGTTGACCGCTCAGCCGTAGAGGAAGCGCGCAAGTCCCTCATCTTCGAGTACGTCGGCTCGCGCGATAGCACATGCCTCGTCGAGATGGACGAGGAGCCGCCCCACAGCATCACGCCCGAAGCGCTCGACGTCGCGCTCCAAGTCGCGCTCCTCCTCAAGACGAGGCCCGTGGCCGAGTTGCACATCATGCGCAAGATCGTGGTGGACGGGTCCAACACGGGCGGCTTCCAGCGCACGGCGCTCCTGGCGACCGACGGCGTCGTAGAGGCCGAAGGCGGCGCGTCCCGCATCGCGACCCTTTGCCTGGAAGAGGACAGCGCGCGTCGGCTCGACCGCGTCGGCAACCTCCAACGCTATCGTCTCGACCGCCTCGGCATCCCGCTCGTGGAGATCGCCACCGAGCCCGACCTCAAGGGCCCCCAGCACGCGCGCGAAGTGGCAGAAGCCATCGGCATGGCGCTACGGGCCACTGGCCGCGTGAAGCGTGGCATCGGCACCATCCGGCAGGATCTCAACGTCAGCATCCGCGAGGGAGCGCGCGTCGAGATCAAGGGCGTGCAGGAGCTGCGTCTCATCGCACCCGCCGTCGAGTGGGAAGTCGCCCGGCAGATCCACCTGCTCGACATCAAGAAGAAGCTGCTTGAGCGCGGCGCGAAGCTTTCGGACTACGCCGCGCGTCCCATCATCGACGTGAGCGACGTGTTCACGCTCACCGAGGCCAAGATGGTGAAGGGCCACACGGTGTTCGCCGTGGCGCTCCCGCATCTGGCAGGGCTCATCGGGAAGAAGGGCCCAAACGAGGGCAAGGACGCCGCCCCGCCGCCCCGCGTGGGCCGCGAGCTGGCAGACTACGCCAAACAGAAGGCCGGCGTCAAGGGAATATTCCACAGCGACGAGCTGCCCGCCTACGGCATCACGGAGGCCGAGGTCGAGGCGGTGCACGCGCGCCTGAGCCTCGGCGGTGACGACGCGTTCGCCTTAGTGGTCGAGAAGAAGGCCGTCGCCGAGGTCGCGCTCCACGGCGTGCTATCGCGCGCGGCGATGCTCCTCGAGGGCGTGCCCGAAGAGACGCGCGACCTCAATGCGGACGCGACGTCCCGCTACCTGCGGCCGCTGCCAGGCGGCGCGCGCATGTACCCCGAGACGGACGTGCCGCCCGTCACGCTGACTGAAGAGCGCCTGCGGGCGCTGTCGTCTGCCCTTCCCGAGATGCCGGCGCAGAAGCTCGCGCGCTTCGCACGACAGTACCCGGACCTCTCTGCAGAGCAAGCCAAGCAGCTCGTTCGAAGCGGCGAAGCGGCGATCTTCGAGCGCCTCGTGGCCGCGTCGGGTCTTCCGCGCGAAGCCGCGCGCGTGCTCATCAACGTCCCAGCCGATATCACTGAGCCAGGACAGCCCCCGCGCGACATTCCTGAGGACGTGGCGATGGACGCGCTCTCGGCGCTCAAGGAAGGCGCCTTTGCGAAGGAAGCGCTGCCACAAGTCGTGAAGCACGTGCTTGTGCACCACGTCAGCGCGCGAGACGCTGCGAAGGCGCTCGGGCTTGGCGGGGTGAGCGAGGACGAGGTGATCCGGGCGATCGATGCCGTCATCGAAGAGAAGCGAGACATCGTCGATCGTCAGAAGGAACGCGCAGCGGGCGCCATCATGGGCCCGATCATGGCCAAGTACCGGGGCCGATTCTCCGGAGACGCCATCTCGAAGCTCGTCCAGGACCGCCTCCGAAAGAAGCTGTCGTGAGCCGCATGGGAAGCCATTCCCCAAGGTGTCACCTTGGGGAAACGGTCAAGTCCAAGTGCTCCGCGCGCCAAAGGGAGGTCGTGGACCGACGCTGGCTCATCGGCGGAATCGTCGCGTCCTTCATGGTGGCCGCAGCATGCCTTGTCGCGCTGGCGTTCCAGCCAACTTCAAGCTGCAGCGCATCGGCATCGTCAGACGGCACCCGGACGCCCTCGACGTGCACCTTTGCACCACGCGCGCTCGACGTCATCCTCGGTTGGACCATGCTATCCGCTCTGGGTTTGGGCATCGTGGGCGGGTTCGCGCTCATCGCGAACCCAAGGCGGGGGTCACCCGAGCGCGCAAAGTCGCTCCGCATCGGCGCCCTTCTGATGGGCACGCTTCTCCTCATTCCCACTGGGCTTGGTTTGGCGGTCTGGACCACCGCGCTTCCCAACGTCCACTTCGAGCACATGAATGCGGACGGCACCATCGACTGTGGCCAGCCTTCCGTCTACTCCTATGGCCAGGCCCCACCCTCCAGATCCATCTGCGTTCAAGCCAGCGGAGTCGTCAGCACGGTACTGCTCCTCGCCGCGAGCGTCCTGCTTGTCGTGTATTATCCCGTGCCGCGGCGCGGACTCCTCGTGGGAAGCGCGATCCTCGGGCTCATGGCCCTCGCTGTCATCTACGGGGACGACTGGTTCGGCGGCCACCCGAACGCGCAGTCAGACGCACGAGATATCGTTGTGCTTGAACTGCTGCTCATCGGCCTGGCGCTGCTTGGGTTTCGCGACTCCCCCGCGCAAGTGAGCGTTACGGTCGCGTGACCGCCGCCACTCCCGCCGCTGGCCCGAGGTCGGGCGCCTTCTGGCCAGTCACGGCGTTCACGTAGCCCTCGCTTGTTGGCACGAATGGCACGAGGAGCCACTCTGCGGGGCCGGCCACCGCGGGCGAAACATCCGCGTGGGGGAACGCCTCACGAAGATCGCGCAGAACGGCCGCGGTGGGCTCAGGCGCGGGCAAGAACGTCACCGAGCGCGGCGCATCAAGGAAGAACGAGGGCGCTTGCTCGCGGGCAGCTCGCAGCACTTCGTCGCCTTGCATCACTTCTGGCTTGTGCGTGAGCGCGTTCACGAGCACCTCGCGCTCGCCGCTCGCGTCGCGCACGGGCACGATCCAGTGGGGGACGAACACGATGCGGCGCAGGGTCGAGAGGCCTTGGCCCGTGTCGAGCACGCGCGAGAGGTCGGGGGAGAGTGCGGGCGCGGGCGCGATGACGCGGCCCTCAGCGCGTGGGCCCGCTGGCTCAGATAGCAATTTGGTGGCGATGGCGAGGCGGAGGCGCTGTGTCTTCCATGCGCGCAGCGCTGTCCATTCGTGCGGCGGCAGGTCACGCGCGTCGAGGATGCGTTCCAGCCGCTGTGCTTCCTCGGCGAGGAGGCTGCGCTCTTCGAGAGTGTTGGCGCACACGGCGTCACGCAGCATCGTGTTGATGCGCGCTTCGAACCGGCGGCCAGCTTCGGTGCGGGCGAACGAACCGACGCTGAGCGACTCGATGAGCAGCACGGCGCGCCGGACGGCCGCGCTCTCGCCGCGCACACGGAGAGCATGCGCTCGTCTGGGGAATGCGAGGCAGACGCGGTCCGCCCGCACCTGTCCGCCGTCGTCAGGGAGCGTGATGGCCAGCGTCGTGCCGCCCCGCGGCTCGCACGTAGCGCCCGCTTCCGCGAGGGCAGCCGCGAGGTCCTCGCGTGTGACATCGAGCCCTATGCGCGCGGTGGCCGGGCGCCAGGAGAACGCGGCTTCGAGCGCGAGTTGCCCAGCCAGGCCGAACCCTCCCGCGTAGTTGGCGGGGACGGCGCGCCAGTCCAATGGCGAGCGCAGCAGCGGTGGAGCGCGGCCAGTCGTCCAGGCGGCACGGTCGAGTGCGTCCGAGCGCCAACCTGCGAGAAGCGGCACCGCGAGGGCGACGATCACGAGCAGGACGAGCCCCAACGTGCCGGGAAGGATGAGGAGTGGCCGTGTCGGGGCGCCAAGGGGACCAAGCACGTGGCCGGCGATGATCAGGACGAGGGCGAGCGTGGCGAGGAATGAGGCGATGCGCCAATGCCCCGTGCGCGTGATGACGAGCGCGACGCTGCCAAGCGGGAACGCCACGAGGAGGAGCACGAACGCGTTGACGCGCCCGTCAAGGAGCGTCGCGAACAGACCGCTCGTTGCCCACAGCGCGAGGACCCCGCCGACGAGGGCGACCACGCGGTGCCTCGCGGCGAGGCGTTCCTCCTGGGGAAGCGGCATGCTTCGCACTCGGGGAGAGGGGACTTAATCGTTTGGAAAGCGATGCGCTCGTGGGCGAGCACAGCAAGACTCGTTCGCGGCACGCTCCGCGGACACGGTCCCGCCCCGTGTGCTGCGTCGGGTGCTCTCGGAACGCGCGCTTGGCGATCCGCACCGACTGGCTTGACCCACAACGAGCCGCCCGAGCCGACCGGGATACGAGACAAGCCCCACCCGAACCCAGCCCTTAATAACTCCCAGAATGATGCTTTCGGACGGGAGTGCATAGAGTGCTGGATCTCGACCACCTCATCGGGAACGCTGTCTCGAAGATCTTCACGTGGAGCGCGCGCCGAGCGAAGGTCGTGCTCGCGTTCTACCTTGTGGTCACGCTCGTGTTCGCATATGGTCTCACGGGCATCCAGGTCCGATCGACCGACTATGACCTCATGCCAGACGATCACCCCTCAGCGACTGCGAACTACCGCGCGCTCACTGAGCTCCCTGGGTTCCGGAACGCCGACACGCTGTGGATCGAGGTCTCGCAGGCCGCCCAGAAGTGCGACCAGAGCGGTCAAGGCTGCACGGTGTGCGATCCAAACGCCCTCGACGCGAGCGGAGAACGCGACCCCAACTGTCACCGCGACAACATCACGAGCGAGCGCTCCATCCGCGCGGCGGAAGAAGCGACGAAGTTCATCCAAGAAAAGATGACGGACCCCGTGACGGGAAAGGCGCAGATGCCCTACGTGATCACGCTTCCCTACCTCGTGAAACTCATCAACTACACCGCGAGCGGCGTTCCCAACCCGTCGTGCTCCATCGGCGCGATCCCGGCCGCGCCGCCAGGTGGCATCCCGATCGACCAGTGCAAACCCCTCAAGGAGCCCGACGCCTCCGCCTTCGCGCTGCCCGACGATTCGGCCATGTTCGCCCGCGACTACCAAGTCCTCTTCGCCGCGGCACAAGACGTCGTCCAAGCGCAGACGAACGAGAACTTCACGGGCGCGATCCTGGTGTTCATCTACGACCTGAACATCACGAAGGAAGGCCCCGAGAAGGTCGTGCCAGTCGCGACGAAGTTCGTTCACGCCGCGCAGGAATGGCGCGACGTGGGCTGCCCCGCTCTTCAGCAAAAGAACATCCTTGGCAACGGGCCCGCCTTCAACTGTGATCACACCTACATCCTGGGCCAATCGATCAACGGGCACATGACGGAGCTGGCGCAAAGCGACTTCCAGACGTGGGGCCCCATCGTCTTCATCGTCACGTTCCTCGTGCTCGTCGTCGCGTTCACCGACGTGCCGTCGATGCTGATCGCGTTCGTCTCGTTCTGCATGGGCCTCGTGTGGACGTACGGCCTGATGGGCTACTTGCACATCCCACTCACGTTCTTCGGCCTCCTCATCGTACCGATCACGATGGGCGTGGGCAAAGAGTACGCCATCTACGTCACGAACCAGTACATGGAGTACAGCGCGTCCGACCGCAGCAAGGAAGTCGTCTGGGCAATGGTGGGGCGCCGCGCTGGCGCAGCCCTCGCCATCGCGAGCATAACGAGCGTGGCCGGCCTCCTCGCGATGTTCCTCGCAGGCTTCCACATCATGCGCGACCTCGCGCTCCTGACGGTCTTCTCGTTCAGTGCGCTCTTCCTCCTCTCCATCACGTTCATCCCCGCAGCCCAGTCGGTCCGCAAGACGAAGGCCAAGGTCAAGCCATTCAAGCCATCCATCCTGATGGGCGGCGTCTGCAAGGCCATCACGAAGAACCGCGTCGCGACCATCGCCTTCGTCGTCATCGTCACGGGCGCGCTAGCCTACGAGAGCACGAAGATCGAGGAGTACTTCGGGATCTCGGGCGGCTTCAAGGACGGAGACTACGTCGAGGAGAGCTATCGCTTCTACAACCAAGCGCTCGGTGGCTCCGGCACGGAGCTCGTCGTGTTCGAATCGAAGGAGCCCGGCGGCATCGCCGACCCTGCGACACTCAAATACATCGCGTCCCTGGACCAATCGTTCTTAAGGGACAGCAAACACGTGCCAAAGTCATCCAACATCGCGTCGCTCATGTTGGGCCTACGCACGTACTACGATCTCAAAGCTGGCCTCTACAACCCTGCGATCGCCTATGAGAAGCAGCCAGGCGCGGATCCATATGTGAACATCCCCATGGACAAGGCGCGCGTCGCGGCAGATATCAAATACATGTACACGAACCCGATCTGGTCACCCCTAGTAGCGATCTTCGTGTCGCCGGACTCCAACTTCGCCGTCACGCATGTGTTCTACAAGATCGGGAACGAGGACTACGCGAGCCTCAAGGACGATTGGAACAACCTCAATTGCGACGTCGGCAATACCCCCACCGGCTACGCCTGCGCGAACGCACCCACCATGCAGCGTCCCTCGACGCTGCGCTCCGTGGACCTCGTGGGCACGCAGGACACGTTCTACCTCTTCGTCGAGTACGGAATGCCGTGGCTAGACTACGTGGGCTACATCGCGACGTTCCTCACGCTCATCATCGCCATCGCCGTGCTGGGCCGTCCCGAACAATTCCTCGGGCTCCTCCCTGGTGGCGCCGTCGCATTCGCAGCAGTCTCAGGCTACATCACCCACGCGCAGTTGCCGCTCTACGTGGGCGGCGCGGCGGTGCTCAGCATCGCCATTCTCGTCTTCCTCAAAGCACGCGACACCCTTGCTGTCATGATCCCCATGATCATCGCGAGCGTTTGGTGGCTGGGAGCCTTGCCGCTCTTCGACATCAAGGCCAGCATGACGCTCATGCTGCCCACCGTGATGCTGATCAGCGTCGGTTCGGACTACGCCATCCAGTACGTGTGGAACTACCGCGAGGTCGGAAGCATGGAGGAAGTGTACCGCACGACTGGCAAGGCCAACTTGTACGTGGTCATCGCCACGGTCGTCGCGTTCCTCCTCTTCGTCCCCATGAAGCTCGTCCTGTCGAGCCAAGGCGCCCTCGCGGCGGCACTCGCCATCGTGAGCATCTTCCTGAGCACGACCATCCTCGTGCCGCTCTTCTACCCGCCGCCCGAAGCGAGCGCGGTCGTCGTGGCGCGCGAAGTCCAATCAGAAGCGCAGACCGTCGTCCCCGTGGCGCGGTAGGGCTCAAATACGGGAAGCGGAATCCGACGTCTGCCAACTGGGGTGGTAGATCAGTTGGGATCGCGCATCCGCAGATGCGCGAGAGGACGCGTCCGCAGACGCGTCCGGAGATCGCATGACTGAAGATCATGACTCCGACGCGTGCCTCCGGGCACCGGCGCGCTGAAGCGCGCCTCGCGTCGTCGCCGCTCGCTTCGCTCGCGGGGTCGCCGGTTCGAACCCGGCTCACCGTGGTCGGAAGCCTTTCGAGGCTTCCCCGCATTCGCCAAACGCCAACTGGGGTGGTAGATCAGTTGGGAGATCGCATGACTGAAGATCATGAGGTCGCCGGTTCGAGCCCGGCTCACCCCACTCATACAGAACAAACGGATTTGGTTGGCGAAAGGCCAAATACATACTCGGCCGCGAGTTTTCGACTCGCGGTTCGATGAGTGGCCTGCCTACGCGCGTCGCAATGGTCTTCCCGTCCGCGGGAAACGTGACGAGTCGTGTCAAGCATCTCTACGAAGACAGACGCTGAAGTGTGGGAACGCATCGAGCGGATCCTCGAGACGATCCCCCTGCGTGAGAACCGAGACGTCGTGCGAACGTGGCTGCAAGAGCGCCAAGCCGTCGGGCTTCGCTCAAGCACGCTGACGATTCACGCGAACTGCCTGCGCGGCTTCTGCGTGCACATCGGCATGCGGAACTTGCAGGCGTCGACGAGGATCGACGTCATCAGCTACGTGAACAACGCGAAGAGCATGCGCCTCTTCCGGAGCCGCAAGGTGGATGGCTCGACGACGGACACGGAGCAACCGATCCTGCTTGCGCCTCGCACGCTCGCGCAGCGCAAGGAAGTCCTGAAGCCGTTCTTCCGGTGGATGCGGGGCACGGACGACCAGGACCCGCCCGAGACGAAAGGCCTCAAGGTGAAGCGGAGCGAGGACCACATTCCGACGGACGCGCTCATCACGCGCGCGGACCTCGCGCGGCTCCTGCTTGCGCATGTGGGCGTGCAGGACAAGGCGGAGATCGCGGTCTTGTACGAGAGTGGGTTCCGCGCGGGCGAATTCTGCGCGTTGAACGTGGGCAGCGTCGTCTTCGAGGAACTCGAAGGCGGCATCTGGAGCGCCGTCCTCACGCTCTCCAAGGGCGTGCGTGGACTCAAGACGGGCGCGCGGCGCATCCGGGTCTTCGACTGCGTGGACTACCTCAAGGCGTGGATCGACCAGCACCCCAAGAAGAACGAGCCATTGGCGCCGTTGTGGTTCTCGTGGAGCCGCCGCGCGCCCGGCACGCGGCTGAGCCCCAACTCGCTCCTCGTGTGGTGCTACCGCGCCGGTAAGAAGTCGGGCCTGAAGAAGGACTGCAACCCGCACGTCTGGCGTCACAGCGCGGTGACGGAGCGCGCGAAGCTGGGCTGAACTCTCGTGGGCAAGCACTCGGGGCCCGCACTCTCGCAGCTCATCTGCCGGTACTGCGAGCACCGGAACCCGCACACGACGACGTTCTGCCAGCGGTGCCGCCGGCCGATCTCGCCGGATGCGGAGAAGGATATTCAGGATCGCAAGAAGCAGGAGGTCCTCGCCGAGACGAAGGCGATGCTCGCGGCGCTGGGCATCGGTGGCAGTTACGCCGGCGGCTCAATTGTGTCGCCTGGCGCCGTCGGAAGGCGTTGACGCGTTGGAGGTCTGAGGGCTTCAAGGATGAATGCAAATCCGACGAGGATCTGCGTGGCGATGCCGATGAGCATTGGGAGGCCAAGCCGCGTCGCCCAAACGGAAATCGGGACGAGGAATAGCAAGGTGGGACTCCACCAGAGGACTCTCCGCATGTCGGCTGTCGCACGGTAGATGTGAATCGACCAGGCAACAACACCTGCGACAAGCAGGACTGCGTAGAGGAGCACTTCTACCCGCGAGGATGCAAGGATTTCGGCGGTTGGCGCAGAGGCAAGCTGTCCGCGGACGACCATCTTCAGCATCCACTCGGCGGGGATCGCGACCGCGAATGCCGGAAGAAGTCCACTTGCGACCTGTGCGCCGCGCCACCGCAATTCAATAGCCGCCAATGGCAGGAATAGTGCGCTCCAAGCGCCGCTTGCAATGCCAATGACGCCGACAAGCAGGAGGAACGACCAGGCCGGAGCGTCGTAACCCTGTGGTCGAACCCATGCAACCGCGCCGCTCAGACTTATTGCAAGCAAGGTGAGCGCGAGGGCTCGGCGCGGGCTCACGTACAGATGTCGTCGAGGAGATGCATAAGGTCTTTCGTGGCGGTTTGGAGGGCAGGGTCGTATCGGCGCTGGTTGGGGCGCATGTTCTTTGAGCTGGAGTCTTAGGCGCCGCGCTTGTCGCGCGAACGACGGCGCTTCGTGAACGAGACGGCCCGGGCCGTCGCGCGTCATGCTTGCCGAGGCAGTCGCCGTAGGCGACGGCCTTCGTGACAATGACGTGCTCGGCGATGGCGGACCCAGTTCGGCGACCATGCGCCGCGCCACTTCGCGATGCGTCGCGTCGGATATCCCGCGGGGCCGCCTCCGAGGAGATCCTGCGTCATGCGCTCCTTGGCGCTCATCGCCCGCGCGGTCTCCGCGAACCGGAGGAGCCACTTTAGCAAGACAATTGAGTTCGGATAGTGGAGGCGGCGCGAGGGCGGCTCGATGGCGAGCCGCCTCGCGGCAGTGGCGACGCTTTCGCGTTTGATATCTGGCTTCTTTGCGGTGCGCAAGACGGCCTCCGTCAAACGAGAGTCTCCTGTCGCGGCGAGGATCGCGAGGCTCTCTTTCGGGTGAAGCGTCGGGAGCGTGCGCTTGCTTTGGTCGGGGTCATCCTTGGCCCAGGTCGGGAAGAGAAGGGTGGTCTTGCCAACGTCCTCCGGATCGTAGTCGCGCCAGATGATCGTAGGCGAGGGGCGCGGCGGCCGCTTCGTGAGCTTGGGCGAAACGACGGGGATCGCGTATGGAGGGTCGAAGTCGAGCGCGTGCCTCACCGGGAGACATGCGTACGCCAACTTGCGGACGCCAAGTTCAGGGCTTGGAAAAGTGAGTCTTTCAATACGGCTCAAGAAATGAGTCTCTTATCAGGGGATTTCACGGCGCGATTTGCCTTCGATTAAGGCCCAACCTTAAGCCTTCTATCGACTGCATAGGGGTGAGTGTGAAGTGCATGCCCAGCCGAAGTCGTAGCGCTCGCAAGGTCGGGGTCGGTCGGGTGGCCCGGTCAAGCCGGGCAGTCGTCGAGGCTCCGCGACTCTCGAACGTCAAGGTGTTTCGCCCAACGTTGGCGCCGAAGGCGGCAGCTGACGAAGTCCCTCCAGGTTGGGTCCCGTTTCGGTCCCCGAAGCTTTCGCCGGCGCGTCGGGCGTACGTGGACGAGACGGCTCGGGCGGTCGCTCGTCTCTTCGATTAACCGAAGTACCACGCGACGAATTCTCGTAGGCCGCGCGTGCCCTCGCGGCCGAGCTCGTCCGCGTTCTTTCCGTCGTCGATCTTTTCGATGAGCGCACGGCAGCGCGCCTGGTGCTTCTTCTCGATGTCTTCGGTGGAAAGTTCGAGGTCCGCGGCGTCGATCTTGGCATTGAAGCCTTGCTTGATGACGATGTCCGTGTAACCAGCCGCTCGTGCGACGCACAGCAGCGGCTGGCGGCGGCGCAGCTGGATGAGGTATTTGCTCAGCACGATATGGGGCTCGGTCTCAGCGATAAAGCGGTCGATGCCGCGACCACGAAGCGAATAAGGCGGCCATTGGACGCCTTCGCTCGCCAGGTAGTACTTCGCGAGCGTGATGCTTGTCCGGTGATTCGCGTTCGGGAACGGGTGCGTGAGGATGGTGGTGCTCATCATTCGCGAAGCAACGTCCAACTTCGAGCCCGACCAATCGTATCCGAGGAGGACGCGGCGAAGCTTGTCAACCTCGAGCTTCTTGTACCACCGGAGCGGAGCGCCGGAGGCACGCGTCTCGCGCTCAGCGCTACGGAACGCGTCTAGCGCGATCCTCACTGCCTGCCAGGGAACGGTCCGGTCGTGCGGAATGTTTGCGCGTCGTTGGCGAACGACAGGCTCGCGCGCAGCGACCGCATACAACGTGGAGCCGTCCGGCGCCGTGAGCGTGTAGGCGATGACGAGCTTCCCCTTCTGATCTGCGAGCCGCGCCGCCGCTCGCTCGGCGTCCGCCTCACCGGTGAACAGGCCTTGTAGCGTATGTCGCGCGTTCTGATAGATGGGGTGCGTGTCGAGCGCGTGCACGGGCCCCGACGGGATGGACATGCGAGCACCGCGCGATCACGCTGGTCGGCCATATAGGGGACGGGTATTCGCCCGCAATTCGGAGAGTGGAACCACCTATCCTCGCTTGCAGAAAGGAGTGGCCTGCCGCCGCACTCTGCACAAATCCGGATATCGGGGCTGCTTGCTCACCCCACTCAACCTCGACAGACGGATTTGTTGGGCAAACCATGGTAATGGAAACTCGACGCCGCGAGCGACGGCGCTTCGTGAACGAGACGGCGCGGGCCGTCGCCCGTCTGTTCGACTGATGCCGATAAGACTCACAAGATCGAGTCTTTCTGAAAGACCCAGAAGAATGAGTCTTGCCTGCGTCAGAGCATCGCGCGGAGTCGTTCTTGGAGCGCGTCTATCTCCATCTCCCACGTTTCGAGGAGGACCTTGCCGTCCTTGCAGGCGCTGGTGACGAAACCTTTCGCGGTCGCGTGCTGCGCGCGGACGTCCTCAGCGCGCTCGATCGCGCCCTTGAGGATGTCTTCGCGTTTGGCATTGGCCTGTTTGGCGACGCGGTCAAGCTTCTCGCGGACACGGTCCTGCGGGATCTTCGTGCGACTGAGGGCGAAAAGGTCGTAGAAGTCCTTGATGCGCTCGCGGCCAAAGCCCCCGACGTTCTTCGTGATGGTTAGGATCTTATCCGCTTCGAGGTCGGCGGCGCTCGCGCACTCGACCTTGATATCATGGCGAGGCTGGAGCGTCTTCTGGATGAAGAACTCGACCTTGCGTCGCATTGGATCGAGCGCCGGCAGCTCGTGGTGCTTCACGTTGATCTGCACGCGGATGAGTCGCGCTTGGAACTCGGTGCCGGCGAGGATCGCGGTCTCGTCGAAGGGCGTGGGCAGGTAGCGCGCGAATGCGACGGTCCCCGTGTGCTCGTCGTGACCTTGGGGGATGAGCGAGCCGTACTCGAGGCCGTGGATGGTCGCGGCGCGGCCGTCGGCACGCAGGCGCGCATTGAGATCCACGATCGCGTTCTCGACCGTGTTGGGGTGCGGATATCGGCTGTTGAAGTCGAGGTCGACGCTGATGCGCTGGAACGCGGGCGGAAGATACGTCTGGACGCACGTGCCGCCCTTGAACACGAGAAACTCCAGGTCACGCAGCGCGTCCAGAGTGTCGAGGTGGAGGAGGCTCGCGTAGGCTTCGCGGGGGTTGACCCCGAAGGGGTCGGCCGCCTTCGTGAGCGCGTCGCGCGTCACGTTGGGGGCATCCCACGTCTTCTGGATGAGGGCGCGGGCGGCGGCCTTCTCGTCGGCGTTCAGGAGGACACGCGCCACTTAGCCCACCACCGTGTTGATCGCCTGTTCGAGGGCCTGTTTTTCGCTCGGCTTTAGCGCGCGCGTTGCTTTCAGCGGCCGGGCGAGCTCACGGAGCGGGAGGCGTTCGCGTGCTGCCGCGAGAAGGGTCGGGACCTCGCTTTGCATGCCCTCGGCGGGAGCGACGTTCATGAGCTTCGTGGGGTCGAGGACGGCCTCGTGGAGGCCTTGGACGAGGCAGAGCATGAGTCCGTAGAGCGGGATCTCCTTGAGCTTCCACGCTTCGACGAAGCCGCGTTCGGGCGTCGCGAACCAGACTTCGACGCCGCGCGCGCGGGCGGCGACGACCTCTGGAGGAATGTGCTCGATGCGGCGCACCTGGAGCTGGATGCCGCTCGCGCGTTGGAGCGCGCTCGCGACGTCGAGCTTTCCTTCCGCGGCGCGGACGTTGGCAAGGACATTGGGCGCTTCGAAGTCGATGGGCTGCATGACGCGACGGATCGCGGCGTAACCGCCGATGTACCAATCCTGGCCGTAGCGGCGCGCGAGGAGCACCTGCCACGCTTCGGGCGTCTCGTACCACGTGCCGCCGTCCATCGCGAGTACGCGTAGCGGCTCGACGAAGGGGTGCTCCTCGTCGATGCTCACGACCGTCGTACGACGATCCTCACCAGGCTTCTCGCGAACGACGCCCAAGAGGGCGAGCTCGGCGACGACCTTCGTGATCTGCTGACGTGTCGCGTCGAGGTCGGCCGCGAGCTCCGTCACGGTCCCCGGCCCGCGACGGAGCAGCCGCTCAAGCACGCGCCCCTTGAGGGGGGTCCCGAGGACGGCTGGCAGGTAGGCCACGAGATAGGTTAACTTCACTTACCATAATAGCATTTGTGTTAATTCGACTTGCCCTATTCTGAGGGCGGCGAGATAGTCCTGCAAGTCGGGTGGTTCATAGGAGTTGGAGGACACCGGGCCTCGTTTCGTGCTTCTTGCGAAGCCGAGATGACGCGGGCCTCGCCGAGCCCAGGGGTGTGTAGCGCACGATTTGGTTCAGGTTCCCATCGGTGTTGCTGCCTCCGAAGACGTAGGCGTTCGAGCCATCCCATACCGCACTCGTCCCGTCGCGGCCCGTTGGGAAGGTCGCGTTCATCGTGGTGATCGTGTCAGTGGTGGGGTTGCATTGAGGAGGTGCGGCTTGGTACTCGTCGCGTCACTCACCCAGGAGCAATCCGACGCCGCCGTGGAAGCCCATCGCAAGCCCGAGTGCGAGGATGGTCAGGAGGACGAGCTGGAGCACGTTGCCGTCCTCCTCGGGCTCCACCTTCGCCTTGAGGTACGCAAGTAGGGGGACGATGAGGAAGACCTTGGCGATGAGGAGCCCCGAGTTCCCCAGGGAAGCGACCAAGAAGTGGGGCCCCAGCATCTTCGAGACGTGACCTTCCGTCGTGCCGACGTAGTTCTGCATCCCATCGACGATCTGCCCGAAGAGGACGAGCACGTAGAGCGGGTCCCGAACGAAGCGGATGCGCGGGACCCAAAGGACCGCCACGATGCCAGCCGTCAGTAGCGTGCTGGTCCCGAAGATCCTCCATAGGACGCTCCATCGGATGCCCGCGGGGTCCGCCCAGAGGAGGACTCCCCACCCGCCCCACGTGATCAAGACGGCGAGGATGCCGGCTGCAAGAGTGAGATGCCAATGCCGGACGCCGCCGGATCCACGCTCCTCCCACCGCATGCCGAGGAGGAGGGCTCCCAGCGTGTAGAGGAAGAACACGACGTAGATCAGGGGCGTGATGAAGAAGTACGCCCAGGGAGCGGGAAGCCAGTGGACCTCGATGAGGCCCCTCATGGTGCCGCCAGCGATGATCATGGGGACGAGGCTGTAGGTGAACGCGCGGGTCAGCCGGAAGCCGCGGCGGCGGAGGGAATCAAGGAGATTCCACAGGCTCACGCCGAGGATGAGTGCCCATGTGGTGGTGTCCATCACGTTGTATCCGGGATCCGCGGTCACGCCACCCCGCACGAGCGGCCCGCCCGCGTAGTCGCTCACGATGGGGCCCCAGTAGTACCTCCAGACGATAGGGTAGTAGATCCTCTCGGGCGAGAGCCAAGCGGCGAGCGCCACGACTGCGATCAGGGCGCCCAGCGCGAGGAGCGTGACTTGCGGCGGTCGGAGGCGCGTGTGTGTCGGCTCGATCGCGTCGGTTTCCACGCTGGGTCCCCGCTCGTTGCGGTGCCCCCCACGGCGGAGTTCGCCGCGTGTCTCGTGGAAGGACCGCAGGAGCCATGGGGGAAGCATGCGAGAGAAGCGCTGGATCGATTCCGCTTGCTTGAGCGCCTCTTCCGGATCGTTCGCCGCGAGGGCCAACCATCTGTGCAACTTGACGCGGTTCGACACCTCCTTGTAGAGCCCCACGACCGCGTATCCGACTGCGACGAGACCCACGAGCCAAACGACCGCGCCGTGGTGAAGAGCGTCGAGACCGACGTCGTTGAAGTACCAGGCGATGACCCAGACGCCGACCCCCAGGAGCACGGAGAGCCAGGCGGGCCTCGCTGCGTTGAGCGACGGCGCGATGTTCCGGCGCCTGAGGTTTCCGCCGTAGCGACGAGCGCGACCGAGCAACTTCATCACCGACTTACTCAGGCACGAACGAGACGGGGGCTTCGTCGAACGCGTCCTTGCATCCTGCCGAGCAGAAGTGGTACGTGGCTTCCCTGCGGGTGCTCGACCACCGCGCCGACGCGGGATCGACGCGCATCTTGCAGACGGGGTCGATGGCGCTGGTATTCGTGGCGCGCGGCGTCCTCGCGAGGCCGCGACGCAGGAGGACGGCGAGGAGCGCGACGCCCACGATCACGATCGCCCATGCGAGGATCTGGCCCGCGAGGGATGCGGACCACGCCTCGGCCGCCTTCTCGAGCCGCAGTTGGAAGAGGCCGACCTCCACCAGACCCGGCGTCGGGATCATCGTGTCGGTGAGGCCGAGCACGATCGTGAACGCGCCCATCAGCGTGAACATGATGCCGGCGATGAGGTTCGACGAGTGGATCTCGACGGGCTTGCCCGCCAACCGGAAGCGCAGCAGTTTCCCGCTGAGGATGGAGTCCTTGCGCGTGGCAGAGCGATCCCAGAGCAGGGCCGCGGCAAGCAAGGGAACGACCATGCCGGCCACGTAGGCGACGCCGATGAGCATCGTCGCGAGAACGGACGTCGAGAGCGCGGAGAGGACGATGATCCCCGCAAGCACCGGCGCGCAGCACGAGGTCGCCACACCCGAGAAGACGCCCATCGTGAAGACGCCGGCCGCGTTGGTGCGCTTGAGGTCGATGGGCAGCCGCAGTTGCGGCATGATGGACTTGCCCCACAGGGAGACGAGTCCCAGTAGCACCATGAAGAAGCCGCCGGCGACGAACAGGACGCTGTGCCGCTCGCGGAGGAAGCCGCCCACCGCATTGGCAAGCAGCGTGACCGGGAGGATCACGGCCGCGATCCCGCCCGCGAACACGAGCGTCATCGATAGCACCGCCGTCCGCTTGCGGAACGCGCTCGCGAAATAGGACGGCAACAGCACGCTGAAGCAGCACGGCATGGCCAGCGCGACGATGCCTGCCACGAACGCGACGATGACCGAGACGACGAGGAAGCTCATCCGTGATCGACTCCCGGCGATGGGAGTGCATGGAGCGCTTCGCGCAATCGGTCCTCCTTGATCTTCCCGTAACCAAGGAACGCGCCGTCCACGATGACTGCGGGCGGATAGAGGACGTTGTGCTCGAGTGCGAGGGCCAACCCCTGCTCGGAGGCGAAGTCCACGACCTCGATCGTGATGCCCCGCTGCTCGCGGGCGATCTCATCGAGGATGCGCTTGACGCGGCCACACGGATTGCAGCCTTCTTTCGTCATGAGCAGCACGTGCGTCACCGCGTGTCACCTGCCCATGGCTTGGCTCACGGCTGTGAAGATCTCATTGGGGTCCACGAACATCGTCCCTGGCCCGTAGTCGTGACGCCATCGCACGATCCCGTCGGGATCCACGAGGATGAAGGTGTGGCCCGCCGTCATTCCTGGCATCATGCTGACCTCACGGCCAGTCGTTTCGTAGGCGCGTTGGACGGCGAGATCAGGATCGGAAAGGACCGCGACCTGCGAGACTCCGCTCCCCTGGGCCCACTGGCGCAGACTCGACACCGAGTTCACTTGGATGCTGGCTTGCCGCACGCCAAGGGCGTCGAAGCGCGCGTGGTCCGTGTCCATCGCCTGCGTCTGCTGCGCGCACGGGGCGCACCCGAGCCCCTCGTTGAGGAAGAGGAGCGTCCAGCCGGGGCTCGCGGAGGGGAACGCGAACGTGGAACCGTCCACCGCGTCGGGGAGCGAGAAGCTCGGGGCCGTGCGGCCGTTCCACTTCTCCGCGAGCGACGCACCGCCCGCAGACGATGGCCCCTGCGCCGCGAGATATCCCACGACGACCACAGCGAGCACCACGGTCGCGACGAATGTCCACGTCTTCCAGTTGCGCTCGACGACTTGTGCAGCGCGGTCGCGCGGCGTCGGGTGCACCCTCGCGGCATGTGCGGTGAGGTGGGACTGCGCGACCTCTGCCCCGCATTCGGTGCACTGAGTCATGCTAGAAGCACGGTGCTCTGTGATCCGCTTGCTCATTGAGAGATGAGCCTCCCCTGGGAATTTGGCGCGCGACCGTCGCTACTGTGCATCGAGAACACCATGTGGACGGACACGTCCAAGCGCTTTCCGCTTTCCAAACGTCAACCCTCCCGCGCGGCCTGGGTGTGCAGCGTGCCGACGAGTGCGAGCGCTCCGCCCGCGATGGCCGCCACGGCGCCGATGACGTAGCCGCCCACGATGAGGAGGCTGAGCGCGCCCACGACGATGGCCGCGATGCTCCACGACGCGGTTTGTCGCTTGGTGTGGACGTGGAAGGCCGCGAGGAGGACGATGCGCCCCGCGAAGATCCCGACGATCACCATCCAGAATGGCATCATCAGTCTCCACCCATCGTTGAGGTTGGCATGCACCATGCCGCTCATGCGCAAGTCGTTTCCTCCACTCGCAAGACCCATGAGGAGGGAGCCGACAAGACTGCCCGCAAGGATGAGAATGCCTCCGGTGATGAGACTTAGCAACCCCCAGTTCTGGATCTTGGTGCGCACTATCATGCGATGCACGGTCACAATCCCCCCTTATCAAACCGTTCGTGACGTCACCGTGTGAGAACTAATCTTGTCAAAACGTGTTCAATCGACGTCCAATTATGTTCTTGCCAGTGCAGGACTTGGCGAGGCGCCGCGCGCAGGAGTGACCGGACCCAACTCGTTAAATCATGCAGGCCACGATCCTCCTTGGGCGCGCCTCTTGACCCTTACATCGTTCAGCATCTGGATCGTCAGTATGGTGGCGGTCGTGAGTCTCACGCTCACGATCCTCACTTGGAGGGCCGCCGAGCGGACGGGCCAACGGAAGGTCCGATTCATCGCGGCCGCGTTCGGCGTGCACTTCATGAAGAGCACACTGGTCGCCATTCTCCTTTCCACGAACAGCTTGGCACACGAAGCCATTGAGATCATGGAAGCCATCTTCGACCTCGCCATGGTCACGCTCCTCTTCATTCCATTCTGGGCGCCACCATGACTGGAGGTTGGGCGTGAGCGAGGCCATCCCTCCGGATGCCGGCATGCGCCGGCGCATCCTCAATCTCGTGCAAGCTTACCCCGGGTTGCACTTGCGAGAGATCGCGCGCCGCATCCACACGAACCCTCACCTCATCGAGTACCACCTTGCTGCGCTGGAACGCCTCGACCTAGTCACAACTCGCCAGGAAGGAGGGTATCGGCGCTTGTTCCCCGTGACGGGCCCACGCGCCACACTGCTGCAGCAAGAGCAACGCTGGCTTAGCCTCCTACGCCAGCCTGTGCCCCTGGCTGTCGCGCTGCACTTGCTTGAACGCGAGTCCGCCCAGCATCGTGACCTTGCGCAGGTCGTGCACGTCACCAAGGCGACGCTGACGCACCACCTCAAGAGCATGGAGAACGTGGGCATCATCACGCGCGAACCTCCCGAGACCGGCCGCGTCTTCCGGCTCATCGACGCGCCACGCGTGCTCGCGCTCCTGCGTGCCTTCCAGCCCACGCCAGATCTCCTATCGGCCTACTCGGACATGTGGACCGAGATCTTTGGGAGCGTCCGAGACAGGCTTCCAGACGACGGCGCTTGACGCGCGAGCGGCTGCTCGTTGGACGCGCATCATCCAACGCGTCCGCCTTGACCGTGCACCTTAACCCGAAGGACGCGATGGTTCGACCAGGAATCACATGACGACGACCAAGAACCAAGACCTGAGCTTCGTGCTCCTCCTCGTGGGCGGCCTCCTCATCCTGGTGGGCGGCCTCGCAGGGGTCCTCATGATGACCACGTTCTGGCCCAGCATGAGTGGGATGATGGGAGGGATGATGGGCGGCGCGTGGAACGCTGGCTGGACGACCGGAATGGTGTGGTGGATGGGCGGCATCAGCCTCGTCACGGGCGCGTTCGTCCTTCTCGCCGCCTATCACGTCCGCCTCGGCCGCGAAACGCGCCTGTGGAGCATGATCGGCATCGCGGCTGGCGCCGTGAGCCTCCTCGCGATGGGCGGTTACATCGTGGGTGCGATCGCAGCCATCGTCGGCGGGGCGTTCGCGCTCACTGGGGAGCCTCAGACTGGCGACTCGAAGGTCGTGTGAGGCCGATGCGCCGCGCGAGGCTCCTTCTGCTCGTGCTGCCCCTCGCTGGAACCACCATCCTCGCTGGCTGCCTCGCACCAGCCCCAAGAGGGACTGCCATCGTCGTGACGGCAGGCGGCGCCGAGGAGCTCGCCTTCACGCCCTCGCTCATCCAAGCCAAGGTGGGCGCGCCTGTCACCATCGAGCTCAAGAACGCTGGAACGCAACCGCACACCCTAACGAACCACGACTACCACGTCCACACGGGAACCGTCCAACCACGAGGATCCGCGGACGCGACGTTCACGCCGACACGCGCTGGGACGTTCACGTTCCTGTGCGACTTGCCCGGGCACGCGGCCGACGCCATGCAAGTCACGCTGGAGGTCTCCTGAGTGACGGACGCACGACGCGCCAGCCGCAGACGTGCGACCTGGACCGGCCTCGTCGCAGGGGCGGGCCTACTCACGCTATACGTTGGTGTCCTCACCGTGGTGAGCGGTTGGCCCTACGCGAGGGGCCAGATCCCACTCGACGCGCCCTACCTCGTCTTCCTCGTGCCCATGTTTGGCGCGCAAGTGGGCTTGTGGGCGTACCTCCGAATGCTCGCCCGCATCCACATGGGCGCCATGGCGGGTGCAAGCGGGGGCGTCACCAGCACAGCCATGATCGCTTGCTGCGCCCACTTCCTCCCCACGATCCTTCCCTACGCGGGCGTCAGCATATTCGCGACAGCGCTCGCTGCTTGGCGCGGGCCCCTCCTTCTTGTCGCTATCGGCAGCAACGCCATCGGGCTCACGCTCTCCCTCCGCGCGCTCAAGCGCGTGCCCAAGCATAGTCCTACGACCACGGGAGTCACCTGAATGGCGACACGAGCGCTCGCGCATTGCGTGCTGCCAGTCCGTGGAGTCATGGGCTGCGAGCCGCGCGCCATCGAGAGCGCGATCCAGCGCCAGCCTGGCGTCAAGAGCGCGCACGTGAACCCTGCCACATGCAAAGCGTACGTTGACTACGACGCAGAGGCGACGGACGTCGCGAAGATCGCTCGATCCATCGAGAAAGCGGGCTTCCACACGGGCACTGCCCAACTAACGCTTCCCATCCAAGGCATGTCCTGTGCCAGCTGCGTCACTAGTATCGAGAGAGCGCTGCGCCAGACGCCCGGCGTCGTCGCCGCGAGCGTGAGCCTCGGCAGTAATGCGGCTCACGTCGCGTACGATCCCAAGCGAACGCAGATCGCGCGCATCGAGCGCGCTATCACGAGCGCGGGCTATGAGATCAAGCAGACCCCCAAGCCGCGCGAGCATGCGGACGAAGCGAGCCTCCAGGACGCCGAGCGCGACGCCGAGTACAAGGGCCTCATGCGCAAGTTCTGGTTCGCGACCGTCATCAGCATCCCCGTCCTCGCCCTCAGCTACCCTGAGCTGGTTCCCGCGCTCCAGGCGTGGATGCCAGAGGGGAGCATCACGCGCCGCATCACGTGGGGCGTCCTCGGCCTGCTCACGCTCCCCGTCATGATCTACAGCGGAAGCCAATTCTATGCAGGCGCCTGGAGCGCGGTCAAGCATCGCAGTGCGAACATGCACACGCTCATCGCGCTTGGCATCACGGCGGCGGCCGCGTACAGTGCCGTCGCGGTCCTCGCGCCACAGCTCTTCCCAAGCGCGAGCCTCGCACAAGTCTTCTGGGACGTCGCGGACGTCGTCACGGCCCTCGTCGTCCTCGGGCTCGCGCTCGAAGTCAAGGCGAAGGGCAAGAGCAGCGAAGCTATCCGAAAACTCATCGGACTGCGTGCCAAGACCGCGCGCGTCGTGCGCGATGGTCAAGAGCGCGATATCGATGTCGAAGAGGTCGTCGTCGGCGACGAGGTCATCGTGCGCCCGGGGGAGAAGCTCCCCGTTGATGGCGTGGTCATCGATGGGAAGAGCGCAGTGGATGAGGGCATGATCACGGGCGAATCCATACCCGTGGACAAGAAACCCGGCAACGAAGTGATCGGTGCGACCATCAACAAGAACGGCTTGCTCCGCTTCCGCGCCACGAAGGTCGGCAAGGACACGGCGCTTGCGAACATCGTGCGCTTGGTCCAGGACGCGCAAGGAAGCAAGGCGCCCATCCAACGCGTCGTGGACGCGGTGAGTGGCTACTTCGTCCCCGCCGTCATCATCGCGAGCATCATCGCCTTCGTCATCTGGTTCGACTTCGGCCCCCAACCTGCGCTTGGCTACGCGACCATCGTGCTCGTCACGACGCTCATCATAGCCTGCCCCTGCGCGTTGGGACTCGCCACGCCCACAAGTCTTACCGTGGGCATCGGCAAAGGCGCCCAGAACGGGATCCTCATCCGGAGCGGTGACGCACTTCAGACGGCCGGCAAGCTCGATGCTATCATCCTTGACAAGACGGGCACCATCACGAAGGGCGAGCCCAGCCTCACGGACGTCGTGCCGGCGCCTGACGTGGCCGAGGCCGACCTCCTGCTCGCTGCGGCGAGCCTCGAGCGCGCAAGCGAACACCCCCTTGCCCAAGCCATCGTGAAGGGCGCACAAGATCGCAACCTCTCGCTCGACGAGGCGCGCGACTTCGAAGCCGTTCCTGGCCACGGCGTCCAAGGCAAGGTCGGCGACAGGCGCGTGCTCGTGGGCAACCGCAAGTTCATGGACGACCACAAGATCGACCTCGGAACGCTTCCGCAAACGTGGGAGACGCTCGCGAGTCAAGGCCGGACGCCAATGTTCGTCGCAGCCGATGGCAAGCCGCTTGGCATCGTCGCCGTCGCGGACACCATGAAGCCTGATAGCAAGGACGCCATCGCGCGCTTGCGCTCGATGGGCATCGAGGTCGTCATGATCACAGGCGACAACCAGAAGACGGCCGCCGCCATCGCGAGGGAAGCAGGCGTGGACCGCGTGCTCGCCGAAGTGCTTCCCGAGGACAAGGCGCACGAGGTCCGCAAGCTCCAGCTCGAAGGCAAGAAGGTCGCGATGGTGGGGGACGGCATCAACGACGCTCCTGCCCTCGCGCAAGCCGACGTCGGCATGGCCATCGGCACGGGCACGGACGTCGCCATCGAGGCCAGCGACATCACACTCATCCGAGGGTCGCTCCAGGGCGTCGTCACGGCCATCGACATCAGCCGCGCGACGATGCGGAACGTGCGGCAGAACCTCGTGGGCGCCTTCGCGTACAACGTCATCGGCATCCCGATCGCGATGGGCATCCTCTACCCCTTCGTGGGGCTCCTCCTCAGCCCACTGATCGCGGCCGCCGCGATGGCCGCGAGCAGCCTCACCGTCGTCACGAACGCGAACCGGCTCCGCCGTCACAACACCGGAGGTGCCCCGTCATGAGACTCGACCAACTCTTCGTCACGCTCGCAGCCCTTGCGACGATCGTCCTCATCGTCTGGTTCTTCTGGATGAAGCGGGACGTCGGCACGCGGGCCGCCACGAACACCCGCGGCCAACAAGAAGCCATGATCCTTGTGAAGGGCGGCTACACGCCTGACGTGATCATTGTCGAGAAGAACCGGCCCGTGCGTCTCCTCTTCCGACGCGATGAGACCGCCGCGTGCAGCGAATTGGTGATCTTCCCCGAGTGGAAAAGAAGCGCCAAGCTCCCAGCAGGCGAGACCGTCGCCGTCGAGTTCCTCCCCACGAAGGAGGGAGAGTACGAGTTCGCCTGCCAGATGGGGATGCTCCGAGGCAAGGTGATCGTCGAATGACCACGCCGGTCCAACACGAGCGCATGGATAATGAGCCCCACGACGCTCACGAGCCAAGACACCCCCGCGTCAACTTCAGGAGTCCAACGTTTTGGGCCTTTGCTGCGTTCGGCCTCGTGGGTCTCTACTACTTGGTCACGCAGCACCCCGCCCACTTCTGGGGCTACTTACCGTACGTGCTGCTCCTCGCGTGCCCCCTCCTTCACCTTTTCGGAGGCCATGGAGGACACGGGGGGCACAGGGGTGAAGGCAAGTGAACGCACTGGTCAACGGCGACATCGTGGCTCGACTTTCGAACGTCTCGCGCGACTACAAGGTGGGCCCCACGACCGTCCACGCTTTGAGTGGCGTCTCGCTCGAGATCCCTCGCGGAGACTTCACGGTGTTCCTTGGCCCAAGCGGCAGTGGCAAGACGACGCTCCTCAACATCGTGGGCGGCATCGAGGCGCCTACGAGCGGCAAGGTCGAAGTGGATGGCGAGCGCATCGACGACCTCA
>Ga0265292_1000853_pt1 | contig 33156 bp, 22 predicted proteins | sample Munlanlewell296A_FD_189080 | JGI IMG/M metagenome (GOLD analysis project Ga0265292, IMG submission 189080) | Leachate microbial communities from a municipal landfill in Southern Ontario, Canada - Leachate well 296A | ecosystem: Engineered > Solid waste > Landfill > Unclassified | place: Canada... | reverse complement strand
TCCTTTTTCCTAAAAACTATTTATGAAATTGTTTTCAGGAATTTATTTAAACTTCTTTCATATTCCAACTTTTTACTGAACCTTCTTATACTTTTTCGACAGTCTCGTTATCCGCTTAATATGCTTCTCTATAGATTCTTCATGATATTTTCCTTTTTTTATGTCGTTGCGCGTTTCGGAAATCGCAGTATCGAGTTCACACTCCCGAAAGTAGTTGTATTTTTCAACCGGAATTATAACGTAGCGGTTTTTGCCTCTTACTGAAACAAATACTTCTCCTCCATCGGATGAAGCATCACTAATGGCAGTAACACCGCGGGTTTTTAAATCGTTCGCTGTTATTATTTGACTCATTATTATAACTCTCTTATTAACACGGGCAATAGTACTAAAAACAATGCTATTAATCAAACTAAACTGTGGTTACAACCTTTCTGATAATTATTTAGCAAGTTTGCAATTTCATACCACTTTCCGATATACATTATTATCAATTTTTTCTACTTCATTCAGCTGGGGATAGTCTGATTAACTATAGCCAAACGATTCAACAAAATTATTCATTCATAATACGGAACAAGTTCATGCCCCATATACTTGATAACAGCGGCAATCACTCCAAGATCATCTAAATAACCAACTAGCGGCGCTATATCCGGTATTGCATCTATCGGGCTAATAAAATAGATCAGAGCTGCAATAACAATTGATTTACGATACCAGGGCACATATTTATCAAGCATATACCGGTACAATGCTTTTACCTCATTTGCAAATCGAATTTTACTTCCAACGCGTTCGACTTTTTCCCAGAGACGATCTTCTACGTAATCTCCGCCGCGCTTAACTTTTTCTTCAGTATCAAAACTGTTTTCATCAATTGATGTTGGGTTTAGATATTCTCTTTCATCGTAATTCATTTTTCACCCCAATTATTTTTTATATTGTTCAAACCAATCAAAGATTGTATTCCACCATAGCCGGGCATTTTGCGGTTTTGTTACAAAATGGTATTCATCCGGGAAATACAAAAATTTGCTCGGTACTCCTTTGCGTTGAAGTGTTGTAAAAAGTTCAAATGCTTGTCCTTCAGGAACTCTATAGTCAAGAGCGCCGTGCACAATTAGCATCGGTGTTTTAAAATTATTTGCAAATTGATGAGGCGACCACTTTTGATGTAATGCTCGGTTTGAGTAGGGGGTTCCTTTCATCTCCCATTCAGGGAACCAAAGTTCTTCCGTTGTACCCCACATGCTTTCAAGATTGAAAACACCATCATGGCAAAAGAGTGCGTTAAACCTTGTTGTGTGTCCTTCGATCCAGTTGATCATATATCCGCCGTAAGAAGCACCTGAAGCAAAAGTATTTTTTGCATCAATGAATTTGAAATTCTTTAACGCATAATCGTAAGCATTCATCAAATCGGTATAAACTTTTCCGCCCCAATCACCGGAAATTTCATCTGTAAATTTTTGTCCGTAACCAGTACTACCTCGCGGGTTTGGTGCAACAACAACGTAACCTTTTGCCGCAAACATTTGCAAATTCCATCTGTAATGAAAATCATCCGCCCAGTTTCCTTGTGGTCCGCCGTGAATTAAAAACATTAATGGGTATTTATTATTCGGATTAAAGAACGGCGGCTTAACAATTATTGATTGAACTTTTGCTTTGTTTGCACCGGAACTCCAAAATGAATCAAACTCGCCGAACTCGATTTGAGAAATTAAATCGCTGTTGATGTTCGTGATCTGTTTTAGATTATTACCGTTTGTATCCATTGAAAAAATTTCTGTTGGTAAAGTTGTTCTGTGCCGTAAAAAGTAAATCGTATTTCCGTCTGGAGAAAGTTTCATTGAACTGTTCGTTCCGTCTTTAATAAGTAAAGTGTTTTCACCGGTATCAAGATTGTATTTATAAATTGAGTGAAACGCTTCGCGGTCTGAATCATAGTAAATAAATTTTCCATCAGGAGAAAACAGAATCTGCCCGATTGAGATATCGAGTTTTTCGGTTACATTTTTTAATTCTCCGCTTGCACGATTGTATAGTACAAGTGTTTGTTTGTCTGCTTCAAAACCCGCACGGGCCATTGAGTGAAACGCAATAAATTTTCCATCGGGAGAATAAACCGGACCGTTATCATTTCCATTGCTAGCAGAAATTTTTTTATAATTTCCTGCTGCTTTATTGTTAATAATAAAAACATCGTTATTTGTACTAGTTGCTAAAAACTTATCCGTGTTCATTGTAAATGCAACTTCATTACCATCCGGAGAGATTGCATAATCAACATCACCACCAAGTGCAATTGGAGGAACATCAAACTTGCTGTTCAATGTTAGATCAACATGCTCTTTCGTTTTAACATTAAGAAGAAATAGGTGACTGCGTTTATCTCCGCGCCAATCATTCCAATGACGGTACATTAACTCGGTGAATATTTTTGCTTTTACTTTACTTTCTTCTGCTTCTTTATCTTTCTTTTCATTACAGAGTTGAGTTGTGCAATCGGGATAGACGCTTGAAATAAATAGAGCAAACCTTCCATCTTTAGACCAAACTAATCCCGAAGCGCCGGTGTAAAGATCTGTCAATTGAGAATTATTTGTTCCATCGAGATCACAGAGCCAAATATTATTCTTAAATTCGTAAGCGATCTTGTTACCATCGATTGTAAATTTTGGCGCGCTTTCTCCGGTTTCTGAGTTTTTGATTGCATGCAAATATTTTCCTTCACTGCTTATCATCCAGATATCACTATTTCCTTTATTCTTATCCATATCATAAGATGTTGCCGCAAAGACAATACTTTTTCCATCGGGCGAAAGATCAAAACTTGTTATGCGTTTCATATTCCACATGTCTTCAATTGTCATAGCACGTTTCTGTGCACTGATTGTTAATGCTGATATAAATAATAAAAGAATGAGAAAAAATCGTTTCATTGTTACCTCGGATGGTTTTTATTTTGATTGCAAATTATGAAAAGGAGAGTCGAAATTAAAGAGCTATTAACATCAAAAAGGTAATCGCTTTATTCTAACACGAGACGGCTCAATAACAATTATGCTGCCATTGATTAGATCACTACTATATTCCTCAACGACTTTAATAATATTACCAAATTGAATTATTGGGTTATAAGGAAAAAATCGGAAGAGAATGATAGATGGTAAATTATATTTCCATTTTGAAAGGATATACCCAAAATCAACATCGGCAGTTATAATAATTCTCTTTTCTTCATAAGCGATTTGAAAAATTTCTTCATCAGACGCTGATGATTTATTTAACATCTGAACGTGAACACAATCAAATCCAGATTCGTTTAAAGATTTGGCAAGCTCAGGAGATAAATTATTATCAATCAGAAATTTCATTAAATGGCTAATGGGAATTCTTTATAACGTAGCATTTCAGATACAAATTGAAGAGATTGTTTTATATCCTCCATTTCTAGTTCGGGGTGTTCTTTAATTATTAATTCAGGATTATATCCTTCCGCTAACATTTCTATTAATGTTGCAACCGGCATCCTTAAATTACGAATACAAGGAACACCGCCCATTTTATCCGGATCAATATTAATACGTTTATAGTTTTTCATTTTTTATCCTTAATAAATTATCTATCATAAGTTATGAAAAGGAAAAAGAAATTAAAAGAGTGATCATTGACCTTTAACTGGCTTTCTTGATAAACCAGCCCTTTTTTGATAAGTTTGATTCCAATTTTCACAAATATTGCAATTAGAATGAAGTATCCCTTTGAAGAGATCGAATTAAAGTGGCAGAAATTTTGGGAAGAGAAGAAAGTCTATAAGACCGACTTAACCAACGTTGAGAAAAAGCTCTACTGCCTTGTAATGTTTATCTATCCCTCCGCGGCTAAAATGCATATCGGGCATTGGTATAATTACGGTCCAACAGATTCGTATGCACGTTTCAAAAAGTTAAAAGGATTTAATGTTTTTGAACCGATAGGTTATGATGCTTTTGGTCTTCCGGCAGAAAATTATGCAATCAAAACCGGAGTGCATCCTAAAGACAGTACATTGCAAAACATAAATGACATCCGCTTAATGGTTAAACGAATGGGTGGAATGTATGATTGGGATGCCGAGTTGATGACTTGCGATCCGGAATATTACCGATGGAATCAATGGCTCTTTCTGCAGCTTTACAAAAAAGGATTGGCATACAGAAAAAATGCACCGGTAAATTGGTGTCCTTCATGCCAAACTGTTTTAGCAAGAGAACAAGTTTTAAATGATGGAACTTGCGAGCGATGCGGAACAACTGTTGAGCAGAAAAATCTTACTCAATGGTTTTTCAAAATAACAAATTATGCCGAAGAACTTCTTGATGGTTTGAATAAAATTGACTGGCCTGAAAAAACCAAACTGATGCAGACAAACTGGATTAGTAAAAGTATTGGCGCAGAAGTAAATTTTAAGATTGACGGCAGCGATGATCAGATAAAAATTTTTACTACAAGACCTGATACACTTTTCGGTGCAACTTATATGGTGCTTGCACCCGAGCATCCGCTTGTTGAAAAACTTACTACAACTGAATTCAAAGAAAAAGTTGAAGCATACAAAGACTCGATGAAATCCATGACAGAGATAGATCGAACTTCGACAGTAAAAGAAAAGACTGGTGTTCCCACAGGTGCGTTTGCAATTAATCCGGTTAACGGTAAAAGAATTCCAATATGGATTGCTGATTACGTTTTGATGACTTATGGTACCGGTGCAATTATGGCTGTTCCGGGGCAGGATGAACGCGATTGGGAGTTTGCGAAAAAGTTTGATCTACCAATTATCAGAACAGTTCAGCCGCCGAATGATTTTGATGGCGAAGCATTTTTAGGTGATGGTCCTGCTATCAACAGTGATTTTCTAAATGGTCTTTATGTTGATGATGCAAAGGAAAAAATAATTAAGTGGCTTGAAGAAAAGAAAATCGGAAAGAGTACAATTAATTATCGTCTTCGCGATTGGTTGATTTCCCGCCAAAGATATTGGGGAACGCCGATACCGATTATCCATTGTGAAAAGTGCGGTGAAGTTCCGGTTCCAGAAGATCAATTGCCTGTTATTTTACCTTACAATGTTAACTTCAAACCGGATGGCGGTTCTCCATTAGCCGGCAAGAAAGAATTTGTTCAAGTAAAATGTCCGAAGTGTAATGGTAATGCTAAACGTGATGTTGATACAATGGATACTTTTGTTGATTCATCATGGTATTACTTACGTTATCTAAATCCGAAGTATGATCAAGGAATGTTCGATCCTGACCTTGCAAAAGAATGGACACCGGTTGATACTTACGTCGGAGGTGCGGAACATGCTGTAATGCATTTACTCTACGCGCGGTTCATTCACAAATTTTTACGTGATATTGGTTTGGTAAACAGCGATGAGCCGTTTCAAAAACTTATTCATCAAGGAACGATTACAAATCAAGGCGCAAAGATGTCGAAGTCGAAGGATAATGTTGTTGATCCGAATCTATTACTGAACCAATACGGCGCGGATGTTTTCAGAATGTACTTGATGTTTATGGGTCCGTATGAACTTGGCGGTGATTGGAGCGATAAAGGAATTGTTGGTGTTGATCGTTTTGTACAAAGAACTTATGCAATGTTTGGAGCGCATAAAAATCTGGCAATTGATAATCCCGCAAAAGAGAAATATGATTTGAATGATTTGAACGATAACGAAAAAAATATTTATCGCAAGACAAATCAAACTTTGGAGAAAGTTGGAATCGAGATAGAACATTTCCGTTTCAACACTGCTGTTGCTTCTTTAATGGAATTGCTCAACGAATTAAAAAGTATGAGCGAATGCAGAAAGGAAATTCAAACTTATTCGCTTGAAAGATTTGCATTGATGGTTTCCGCATTAGCCCCTCATCTTGGAGAGGAATGCTGGCAAATATTAGGAAATAAAAAATCAGTCTTTGAAAAACCGGTTTGGTTTGATGTTGATAAGAATGCATTAAGCGTAGATAATATTACTGTAGTAGTTCAGATAAACGGAAAAGTGAGATCGAAAATTGATTTAGCAATTAATACATCCGAAGCTGACGTTAAGAAAGCTGTGTTTGAAGATGAAAAAGTAAAATCATACACTGACGGCAAGCAACTTGTAAAAGAAATTTACGTTCTAAATAAAATTTATAATATTGTTGTAAAATAAAATCGGCGTTAATCCGCAACATCCGTGTAATCCGCGTTCTATTTAATAGCACGCAGATGACACAGATTGAACGGATTTACACTGATTAATCATTGAGGAAAAAATGTTAGATGTAAAATTTATTCGTGAGAATCCGGAAGTTGTTAGACAAGGATTGCTTAACAAGAATGCAAAAGATATTGTTGATGAGGTTCTTGCTCTTGATGAAGAACGGCGATCATTCATATCAAAGACAGAAGATTTAAAAGCGAAGAAGAATCAAGTCTCTGCACAAATTCCACAAATGAAAAAAGCCGGACAAGATACAACTAGCGTCTTTACAGAGATGAAACGAGTCGGTGATGAAATTGCAATGTTTGACGGACAGCTTCGTGAAGTTGAAGATAAGCTGGAAAATATTTTACGCATCACTCCGAACTTGGCACATTCGTCCGTACCCGTTGGAAAAACCCCAGAGGATAATGTTGAAGTCCGTCAATGGCTGCCGGAAGGATTCTCGTACAAAAATGATTTCAAGGTTTTGGACCATGTTGAACTCGGTAAGAAACTTGGAATTTTGGATTTCGAGAGAGGCACAAAAATTTCCGGTTCCGGATTTCCTTTGTACATGAGAAAAGGTGCAACACTCGAACGCGCACTTATTAATTTTATGCTGGATACTCATTTGAAAGATCACGGTTATTCGGAAATTTTTCCGCCGGTTCTTGTTAACAGAGAATCAATGAAAGGAACTGGGCAAATTCCGAAGATGGAAGATGACATGTACTTTATCGAGAAAGACGGCTTGTATCCTGTTCCAACAGCAGAAGTGCCTATAACAAATATTCACCGGGATGAAATTCTTCAAGAAAAAGATTTAACGATAAAATACGTTGGTTACTCACCGTGTTTTAGAAGAGAAGCCGGCTCATACGGAAAAGAATCAAAAGGATTTTTACGTGTTCATCAATTCAATAAAGTTGAGATGGTAAAATTTTCTAAACCGGAAAATTCTTACGATGAATTGGAATTAATGGTAAAAGATGCTGAAGATATTCTGCATGCATTAAATATCCCTTACAGAATTTTATTATTATGTACCGGCGATCTAAGTTTTTCAGCTGCCAAATGTTACGATATCGAAACATGGTCTCCGGCAGAAAACAAATGGCTTGAAGCATCATCATGCAGTAACTTTGAAGCATTCCAGGCACGCAGGGCAAACATCCGATATAGAAAAGAAGAAACTAAGAAACCGGAATTTATTCATACTCTTAACGGAAGTGGTTTAGCAACGAGCCGATTAATGGTATCGTTACTAGAAAATTATCAGACTCCGGAGGGGAAAGTAATTGTTCCAAAAGCATTACAAAAATATACCGGTTTTGAAGTAATAGGATGATTTAGTGTAGAACGAAGAGTGCAGAATTCAATTTATTACTCTGAACTCTGCGTTCAACACTCTACACTCATTTTGAACGCATTTCGTATTTTAATTGTTAAAAATAGAAAGGATTCTTTCAACATTGTTTCGTAATCTCTCCCATCTTAAAAAATATTTTGTCAGATATAAAACAAAGCTGGTACTGGGAATAATTTTTATTCTCGGCTCTAATCTTGCCAACGTATATATACCCATAAACGTAAAACAAGGAATTGATTCACTCAGCAGGCAAGCCGATTATCATGTAATCGTAAATCTTGTAATCTTATTGTTAGCTGCAGGAATTATCAGCAACATCTTCCGGTTTTTTATACGTCAAACTATAATTGTAGTTTCAAGAGAAATTGAATTCGATCTCCGCCAGGACTTTTGGGCGCACATCCAAAAACTTCCTTTAAGATTCTTCCAGAATAATTCTACCGGAAATATTATGTCTCATGCTACTAACGATATAAGCGCAGTTCGTATGTATGTTGGTCCGGCGGTTATGTACTCAATTGATAACGGAATTAAATTTATTTTAACTTTTGCAGTTATGATCTCACTTAGTCCAATCCTTACACTTTATGCAATGTTACCTTTGCCGCTGCTCTCGTTTGTAGTTTACATTGTAATGAAAAAAATGCATGTAAAATACACAAGGATTCAAGAAAAGATTTCTGATCTTACAACGAAAGCTCAAGAAAACTTTTCCGGAATTAGAGTTATAAAATCTTATGAGAGGGAAGATCACGAAATAAAAGAATACACAAAAGAGAGCGCCGAATATTTAAATCGTAAAATGGATCAAGTAAAACTTCAAGCGTTGTTTATGCCTGTATTTTTTATCATAGCCGGACTTTCAGCGATAATTGTTGTATTAGCCGGCGGAAATATGGTGATCAATAAAACTTTAAGCGTTGGCGTTATTGTAGCATTTATGTTATTTCTGGTAGATTTGATTTGGCCGATGATATCTTTCGGATGGGTCGCTAATATGATTCAGCAAGCAGATGCAAGTATGAAGCGCCTTCTAAAAATATTGAATGAACCGTATGAAATTTCTAATGAAGAGACAGATAACAGCATACAAGAAGTTAAAGGAGATATTGAATTTAAGAATGTTTCTTTCCGTTACTCGGAAAATTTACCATGGATACTTAAGGATCTAAGTTTTAAAATTAAACATGGACAGACAATTGCATTTATCGGGCATACAGGTGTAGGTAAAACAAGTTTGATAAATCTTTTGCCGCGTCTGTACGACGTTACTGAAGGTCATGTAATGATAGACGGAAATGATGTCAGAAAGATTCCACTTGATGTATTAAGAAAAAATATCGGCATTGTTCCTCAAGAAACCTTTCTCTTCTCAGATACATTAGAAAAAAATATTCTTTACGGATTAGATGTTGAGAATCAATCTCTTGTTGATAAAGTCTCAGAGATCTCGCAATTATCAAAAGATGTAACTTCTTTTCCGCTTGGCTACCAAACAATTCTTGGTGAACGCGGAATTACACTCTCCGGCGGACAGAAACAACGTTCTACACTTGCACGTGCATTAGCGGTTGATCCGAAGATTTTAATTTTGGATGATTCGTTCTCTGCAGTAGATACGAATACCGAAGAAGAAATATTAAAAAAGTTAAAAGATTTTATGAATGATCGGACAAGCATAATCATTAGTCACAGAATTTCAACAGTAAAAGATTCCGATAAGATTTTTGTGATTGATCACGGAAAAATTATTGAAGAAGGCAATCACGAAGAGTTGGTTGCCAAAGGCGGAATTTATGCCGATCTGCATACCAAGCAGTTATTAGAAAAAGAACTTTTAGAAATGAACTAGAAAGAATATTAATGGCTGAAGCACACAAAGACGATGAAATATTAGGCAAAGCTTACGACGCAAAATTGATGCGGCGGCTGCTTCAATACGTGAAGCCGTATAAAAAATATGTAATTATTGCAATACTAATGAATGTACTTGTTGCGGCGCTTGGACCTGTTCGTCCTTACTTAACAAAAATTGCTTTCGATGACAATATTAAGAATAATGATTTTCATGGGCTGCTGATCATCTGCGGAATTTTATTGGCATCTCTAATACTTCAGGCATCAATACAATATTTTCTTACTTACTATACAGAGTTGATGGGGCAGAAAATTGTATTTGATCTTCGTGTTCAAATTTTTTCTCATGTACAAAAACTTGCTCTAAAATATTTTGATAAAACTCCGGTTGGAAGGACAGTTACCCGCGTTACTAATGATGTTGACTCACTTAACGAAATGTTTTCATCGGGAATTGTATCTGTATTCAGCGACATATTTGTAATAGTCTGGATTTTTATCTTCATGTTTGCAATGGCGTGGGATCTTTCTCTTGTAACTCTTTCGGTTATGCCCGTTCTGATTTATGCAACATTTTTATTTAGGAAAAAAGTACGCGAGACATACCGAGATGTTCGTCTGCATCTGGCAAGATTAAACTCATACATGCAGGAACGAGTAACCGGAATGAATGTAGTTCAGATCTTCTCCAAAGAAAAAGAAGAACTTAAAAAATTCTCAAATATCAATAACGATAATAAAGTAGTAAACATTAAATCAATTTTTTACTATGCAGTATTTTTCCCGGTAGTTGAAATGCTAAGTGTAATTTCTGTCGGACTAATTATTTGGTACGGCGGCGGAGAAGTTATTCAGAGTCGTTTAACAGTTGGTGTTTTAATTGCATTCTTTCAATACACGGAAATGTTTTGGCGTCCCGTTCGTGATCTTTCCGAAAAGTATAATATTCTTCAAACAGCAATGGCATCTTCCGAAAGGATATTCAAACTATTGGATGACAAAACAATAATCGAGAATCCGGATAATCCTACAGAGCTTCCAACAGTTCGCGGAGAAATAGAATTCAAAAATGTTTGGTTTGCTTACAATCCAGAAGATTATGTTTTAAGGAATGTTTCTTTTAGAATTAATCCCGGTGAGACAATTGCCATAGTTGGTGCTACAGGCGCGGGCAAAACAAGCATAATAAATATCCTAACACGATTTTATGATATCGCTAAAGGAAGCATTACCCTTGATGGAGTAGATATTCGAAATTTAGACATACGCGATCTGCGAAAATATATTTCAATTGTTCTGCAGGATGTTTTTCTTTTTTCGGGTACAATAAAATCAAATATTAATCTCGGCAATGAAAAAATAACAGATGAACAAATTATTGATGCATCAAAAACTGTAGGCGCACACAAATTTATTTCTCAGCTTCCAAACGGTTACAATGAAGTAGTAAAAGAGAAAGGTGCAACTCTTAGTGTTGGACAAAAACAATTGATTTCATTCGCGAGAGCACTGGCTTATAATCCTCAAATACTAATTTTAGATGAAGCAACATCAAGCGTTGATACTGAAACCGAACAGCTAATTCAAAATGCTATCGAAAAACTATTAGTAGGAAGAACCTCGATTGTAATAGCACATCGTCTTTCTACAATTCAGAATGCGGATAAAATTCTTGTTATGCACAAAGGCGAATTAAAAGAAATTGGAACACATCAAGAACTTCTGGCTAAAAGGGGAATTTACTACAAACTATATCAGCTACAGTATAAAGATCAAGAAGTTGGACAGAGCATCTCTTAGTATATCAGGATTTAAAACATAGATTGACACATCAAACTCTATTAATTAAATTGCTTTTGCTTTAGAGCAAATAGATACATAAAAAATTTTGGGGAGAACTAATGGCAACAAAACGATTCATGACATTACCACGCCATATTATGGAAGGTGAAAAACTCCACCCGGAAGCAACCGGGGAACTCTCGACAATTCTTCTTCAACTTGGTCTTGCAGCAAAATTAATTTCTCTCGAAGTAAATAAAGCGGGACTAGCGGAAATACTCGGATTTACCGGTGATGAAAATGTTCATGGCGAGAAAGTTAAGAAGCTTGATATTTATGCTCACGAGATGCTGATCAAAGCGATGGATCACGGCGGACATTTTTGTGTTATGGCTTCTGAAGAAGAAGAAGATATAATTCATTTACCGCCAAATCAACAAATTGGAAAATATGTTTTGCTATTTGATCCTCTTGACGGATCTTCCAACATTGATGCAAACATCAGCATCGGAACTATCTTTTCTATATATAAAAGAATTAGTTCAGGTAATGGGCCCGGAACACTTCAAGATTGTTTACAACCGGGATTTCAGCAAGTAGTTGCCGGTTATGTTGTTTATGGTTCTAGCACAATGCTTGTTTATACAGCGGGACACGGTCATGGCGTTCATGGTTTTACTTTGGATCCGGCATTCGGAGAATTTTTATTATCGCATGATGATATAAAAATTCCAAATCACGGAAGAATTTATAGTCTGAATGAGGGTAATTATTTTTCTTGGCCGCAAGGATTAAAAAAGTACATAAAATATCTTCAAGCAAATTTGTTTGAAGGTAAACCATATCAAGCGCGTTATGTTGGTTCGATGGTTGCAGATATTCATCGAACATTGTTGTATGGCGGAATCTTTATATATCCCGGTGATAAAAGAAATCCGAAAGGTAAACTGCGGTTAATGTACGAATGTAACCCGGTGGCATTTATAATGGAAGAAGCAGGCGGAAGAGCTACTGACGGGAAAAAAAGAATTATGGAAATTCAGCCAACCGGTTTACATGAACGTACGCCAATCTATATAGGAAGTATGGAAGATGTTCTTCTAGTAGAAAAATTTTTGAGAGAAGGACAGGACAGATATTAAATTGAGAATTGAAATTTTGCAATTCTCAATTCACAATTATGAATTGATTTTTGCCAATTCTTCAGTTAATCGTTTAGCAAGTTCTTCTTTTGTCATTCCCTCGATTTTAATTTTTGTAGACCTAACCAAAATCTCGGGAGAATCACCTTCACCAGTCATAAATTTATAAAGATTATATCCAAGTCTGTTCCTATCATTCATGATCGGAATATTTTCCTTAAACATTTCAACAAGGTTGTAACATTTTTTTTCAATTGAACTTTCAGGAAATACTTTTGTAGCTGGAGGCGGTAATGTTGTCATGATAAAACCTTCTAATTTTATAATGTACAAAAATAAACAAGAGTCGTTTGACTAACAACTTTTTTGGTACTCTTGAACTAAGCAGGTTGGAAGCAATTCTTGAAATGGTTAGATTTGTATAGAAAACAAAGATTAACGCTATTGCCGGATACATTAAAATATAAAATTCTTATAATAAGACTCAGCTCGCTTGGGGATATTCTACTTACTACACCGGTAATTAGAGCCATAAATAAAAAATATCCCAATTCACAGATTGATTACGTTGTTAAGAAACAATACTCATCTTCTTTACGATACAATCCACTCATCTCTTCTCTTTATCTTTATGAAAAAGAAAAAGCAAAAAGTATTAAAGAACAAATCCGTAAAGCGAAATATGATCTGGTAATTGATCTTCAGAATAATTTACGGAGCTGTGCTTTTACATTTGGATTAAGTACTGAAATAAAGCGTTTTAAGAAACCAACTTTTAAAAAATTATTATTGGTATGGACTAAAATCAATTTGTTAAAAGAATTCAAACCAATTCCAGTACGGTATGCTGAAACTGCAGCACTTCAGCTTGATGATTACGGATTGGATCTTTTCATCCCAGAAAACATAAATCCTAAATTGGCAGCGGGTAAAAAATATATTGGAATTTGTCCAGGGGCGAAACATTTTACAAAACGGTGGCCGGAAGAATATTTTATCGAACTTGGGAATAGATTAAGCAGTCAAAATTTCACTATAGTAATTTTCGGCGGGGAAGAAGATCAGAAATTGTGCAAAGCAATATCTTCTAAAATTGAAGACGGTATTAATCTTTGTAACAATGATGATCTTCTGCAGACGGCAAGGGATATGAAGCAATGTCATCATATCATTTGTAATGATTCGGGATTAATGCACACAGCAACGGCTGTAGGAGTACCGATTACTGCAATATTCGGTTCGACAGTAAATGAATTTGGTTTTATACCGTATTTATCTGATAATTCAATTTTAGAGAATATTTCTTTATCTTGCCGGCCGTGCAGCCACATTGGAAGATCAAGCTGCCCGAAGGAACATTTTAAATGTATGCAAGAAATAAAACCAAATATGGTTTTTGATCACGTAAAATCTTTCTTATAGGTTTATGAAAAACATCTGGTATCTTTTCTATAACGGTATAGTTGTTCCAATTATCAAGTTGTTTCTGTTTGTCGCACAATTTTTCAACAAAAAAATACAAATTGGAATAAAAGGCCGTAAAAAACTTTTTGAAAATTTAATTATAGATCTCACTGGAATTGACCGCCGTAAAAAAATGATTTGGTTCCATTCTTCTTCCATGGGAGAATTTGAACAAGCAAAACCTATTATTGAAAGATTACGAGCTGAAAAAAATATAAATGTTATTATTACATTCTTTTCCCCTTCAGGTTATACAAACTCTCTAAAATATTCTCATGCTGATATCATTGCCTATTTCCCTTATGATACTCCAATTATGACAAGTCGTTTTCTAAATCTTGTTAGACCAAATTTAGCAGTCTTTATGAGATATGACATTTGGCCCAACATGATATGGCAGCTCGAAAAGAAAAAAATCCCGAGTTTTATAGTTGATGCAACTATGAGGTCTAAAACTCCGCGCAAATGGATTATATCGAAGAGTTTTCACAAAGCGCTTTATTCTTATGTAACCAGAATATTAGCAGTTTCAAGTAGTGATGAAGAAAATTTCAAGGAGTTCAATATCAATGGGGGTAAAATTAAAGTGGTAGGAGACACAAGATTTGACCGTGTTTATCAAAAAAGTCTTCAAGCAAAAGAAAAAAAACTTTTTAAGGATGGATTTTTTAAAGACAAAAAAGTTTTTGTTATGGGCAGTTCATGGGAAAGTGATGAAGAAGTTATGCTTCCGGCATTGATAAAACTTATGGAAGTAGATCCGGAAATAATTACGATTATTGTACCGCATGAACCGACGGAATTACATATTGAATCTGCAGAACAAACTCTTACGGGTAAATTCGATTCAATCCGATTTTCTTATTTGAACAATTATAAAGATGAACGTGTAATTATTATTGATTCGATTGGAATACTTCTTACACTTTATACTTATGCACATGCTGCTTATGTGGGTGGTAGTTTTAAACAAGGCATTCACAATGTTTTAGAACCGGCTGTCTACGGAATACCTATTTTATTCGGACCGAAACATGAAAACAGCCAGGAAGCAATTAAAATGGCCGAAATCGGGGGCGGAATTGTTGTAAGAAATAAAAAAGAAGCATATAAGAACCTCAGAAGAATTTTCATAGATGAAAAACTAAGATCGAGTTTAGGTAAAATTTGCGCTGATTATGTGAAAGAAAATACCGGCGCTACATCAAAAATATTAGATGAAATTTCCCGTTTTATCTAACCGATCAGATAATATCATGCTGAATTTATCAAAGTATGACTGCCTGAGTAACTATTTACCGCCTTTCTTATTTAATTTAGTCTCTCTATTTCATAAATTAATAACACATATAGTTTGAGATTAATTTAATGTCAACATCACTCGATAATACATTTGAAAATACCAGATCGGAATTTTCTTATAGAGAAATTCTTGAATTTACTCCGGTAGGAATATTAATATTTCAGCGCGATTGGAAAATTAAATTTGTTAATACAACCTTTTTCCAATACAGCGGGGTTATGGGTGAAATACCCGAAGATCTAATAGGGAAAAGTATTTTTGAGAACAGACTTTTTAGCGATGCAGATATTCGTGATGATCTGTCTTTAGTAAAAAATGGTCAAGCATTTGAAAGAGAAATTAATTCTACACTAACATTAAGCGGAGGAAAATATTCAATTCTTCTTAAAGGAGTTCCTGTAATTCTTGAAGGAGAATATACAGGCGGTGTTTTAGTTCTTGAAGATTTAAAAAGCAGTCCGGAAAAATCTTATACTTCTTTGCTTCAGACAGATGATTTCCAAAAATTTCTGGGAACGATAAGCGATTTTTATTTAGTTACCAATAGAGAAGGTTCTATTAAATTAATGCAATCTTCCGATGCCGAGAAATATGATTTTATATTTGAAACAGATACCAACAAGAAAAATCTTTCTCCTAATCTTTCATCTATTCTATTTAAGAAACTGTTAGAGAATGTAGTCTCCTCAAATAAAGTAGTTACAACACAAATTCCCTTTATACGAAATCAAAGAGAAATTAATGCCCGTATCACACTCATACCATTCAGTGATAATGGTGACGAGGTTCATTGGGTTGTTCTTTTGTTAAAAGATATGAGTAAAGATTCCGAACATGTTGGCTTATCGGAAGAAGAGATAAATGAACTAACTAAATACCAGCAGATAACAGCCACGGTGATGGACGGTCTTATCGGGACAAATAAGAGCGGTAAGATCACTTTCTGGAACGAATCCGCCGCTAAACTTTTCGGGTTAACTCGCAGTGAAGTTTACGGGAAAAATATCGGTAAAATATTTCCAACTTTAAATGATAATTATTTCGAAAAACTATTAAAAGAAATTAAGATCTCTAAAATATGGAGAGAACAATTTCATATTGGCGAAGATGAAAGTATTGCCGAATACTATGATGTTAAAATTGGAATAATTGGCGACGACGAAAATGAAACAATAATTTTCTTGTGTACAGGCGTTTCTGACCGTATTAAGAATGAAGTGTTACTCAAGAAATCCGAAGAGCGTTTCCGAAATATCGTTACAAATTCTCACGAATATATTTGCACACTTGATCTCTCTGAAAAAATTACATATGTAAATCCCAGCTTTCTTGAAGTTTTTCAATATGAAGTAGAAGAAATTAAAAAACTCTTTTTTTCAGATCTAATGGACCCGTATTTCTTATCACAAGAAAAATTTGATTTCAAGGATATTTCTGAAAGGGAGATACAGTCAATTGAACTTCCTCTAATAACAAAACTTGGGCAAAAGCTGTTTGTGCTGGCAAGTTTTTCTTCTGTTAACGATTTAATCGGGAATGTTCAATATTATAATGTAATCCTTACGGATATCACACTTAAAAAAGATTCAGAAAAAGATTTGATGATGATCCGCTCCGTCTTTGAAGCTTCACTTGACGGTATTGCATTGGTGAGTAAGAGCAGAATTGTACTTGTAAATGACTCTTTCGTTCAGATGTTTGGATATAAGAGTGCTAGTGAAATTCTAGGTCTTAATCCATTGGAGTTCGTAAATAACAAAGACCGCGAAAAAATTTCCAACTACATCAAGTTAACGGAAGCCGGTAAAGATTCTCTGCAGCGTTATTACTTTACAGGAAGAAAAAGAAATGACGAATCGTTAGAAATAGAGAATTCAGTTTCTCTATACCAAATTGAAAATGAAAGATTTGCAGTTTGGGTTTTAAGAGATGTAACCGAGGAGAAAAAAGCTCAGAACGCGTTATTGCTCTCTGAAGAAAGATATAGAAGTATTTCTGAAAACATTAATGAATGTATTTGGACTGCAGAAAGACAAGATGGGAAATTAAAAGCAGTATTTTATACACCCGCTATTAAAAAAATCACAGGCTACAGTGCAGATGAATATATAAATGATTCTTTGTTATGGGAAAAAATTATTCATCCGGATGATTCGGATAATGTAGAAAGTAAGCTTTACAATTTTTATGGAGATCTTGTAAGAAGTTCGGATGTATTTGAATATAGAATTATAGATATACTCGGTAATATTATTTGGATAGAAAATAGAATTAATGTGGTTCGAGATGTTAAAGGAGAAATTCAAAAAATATTCGGAATAATAAGCGATATTAGTCTATCAAAACGTGCCGAAGATGAATTAAAAAAATCCGCTCAGAATCTTCAAGAACTTAATGAAACAAAAGACCGGTTCATTTCTATTATCTCTCATGATCTAAGAACGCCGTTCAGTTCAATTCTTGGGTTTACAGATCTTCTTCTAAATGATAAAGATATTGAAGAAGAGAGAAGGATTCAGTATATCCAGTTTATACAAGATTCGTCAAAAAGTATGTTGAGTTTAGTCAATTCGCTTTTAGATTGGACAAGATTACAAACAGGCAGTATTAAATTTGAACCGGATAGGATCAACGCAAAATACTTAATTGATAAATCAATGCAGATTTTATCCGGAGTTGCTATACAAAAGAAAATTAAACTGATCTCTGAACTGGAAAAAGATTTTTTCATACATGCCGATGAAGGATTGATTTCTCAAGTATTTAATAATTTATTATCGAATGCAATCAAATTTACAAAAGCAGACGGAACAATACGCATAAGCGCACACGCAAATATCGAAAAGAAACAAGTTGAGTTCAGTGTTCAAGATAATGGTGTTGGAATACGCAAGGAAGATATTTATAAACTATTTAAGATAGATACTAAATATACTACAAGCGGAACTGCAGGAGAGAAGGGAAGCGGACTTGGTCTATCTTTAGTAAATGATATTATCCGTAAACACGGCGGTGAAATTTGGGTGGAAAGTGAACTTGGAAAAGGAACCACATTTACTTTTTCAATTCCGGTTGCATCGGCTAATATACTTTTAGTTGATGATGCAAAAACAGACCGCATGCTTTATGCAAAACTAATTAAGAGCTTGATTTCAAACTACAATATATTGGAAGCGGTTGACGGTAAACAAGCTCTCGAGATAATTAAACAATCTCTGCCTGCACTGGTAATTACGGATCATAAAATGCCGGTAATGAACGGTTACGATTTAGTAAAACAATTAAACATTACCGAACTAAAATATAAACCTCCTGTAATTATTTTAAGCTGCGATATAAATAAATCCATTGAAACTGAGTACAAGGATTTGGGAGTTGAATATGTATTTCAAAAGCCGGTGAACTTGGCAAGTTTTAAGAATGCGATTGAACGCTCGTTGAGGAAGGCAATATTTAATTAATATTTTGTAGAGACTCGATTTATCGAGTCTCTAGTGTGAAGGAAGACTTCATAAATGAAGTCTCTACAATATTTTATTTCAGCTTCAAAACCATTCCGGTTGTTGTTTCCAAAATAATCTTATCTTTAACTTCATAAATAGCTTTTATCCCCGCAGAATTTTTATCAACTAAAACATCATATCTTCCTTCCGGAAGAGTAAATTCTAATTTTTGTTTTGGATCTGCGTTGAAGATAACTATGAATTCATCTTTCTCGTGTCTTAAAATGTAGCTGAAACCAAATTTGCTATTTGGATGATCGGTGAAAATAATGTTATCATATTCGGCATAGCGGAATGCGGGATAAGTTTTTCGCAAAGAGATTAATCCCTTGTAATAATCAACAAGTTCTTTGTTGATCTTAGCATGTTTATAATTGATATAATTTGTTTCGTTGTCTTTATTATATGAATTATGATCAATCCTGCCTCTATCGTTATCCTTCACTTTAATATTCAATGGAATGACTTTCGATCTTGCAAATTCCTGTCCTTCTTGAATCATAGTAATACCTTGCGAAGTGAAAAGGAATAATGCACCAAGTTTATTAAGCTTCATTTGATTTGGTGTCAGCTTTACATTTTTATCTATATCTTTAATAATCTTTTCGGGATCAACCTCACGGGAAGCGATTCGAATAAAATCACCAAGCGTATAGCCATCGTGTGATTCTAAATAATTTACAGAATGCTCTTTCTTCTGAAAAAGTCCGAGTGTATCCCTAACTAAAGTTCCATTAACATAACTCTTAATCCTTTTCGGAGAATTATTTCCATACCATTGACCAAAGATCCAGCCAAGTCCGTTATTTGGATTTTCACCCTTGATGCCGTTACGTATCTGATCATTCCAAGGTGCCCAACCGCGTAAAGAAAATCCCGCAGGATCGTATCCGCCGCCCCAGGGTTCGCATGTAATAATAACATTTGGATTTACCTTTTTAGCTTCTGAAATGATTACTTCAATTGTTTTCCAATCTAAAAGTTTTCCAAGATCAAAACGGAAACCATCTACATGATATTCTTTCATCCAATACAAAATACTTTCTATGATAAGTCTACGCATCATTGGGCGTTCTGTTTTTAAATCATTGCCGCAATAACTTTCGGCTAAATAATTTCCTTTTGAATCTAATCTGAAATAATATTCCTTATCAATCTGTTTGAGGTTCCCAACCTCATATTCCGATAGGTGATTGTAGACAACATCCATCATCACAGCAATACCTTCTTTGTGAAACGCTTTAACCATGTCTTTAAATGATTTTATCTGCGAGCCGTCTAAACCAATCCACCTGTTCCATTTCAGTTTATCCCAACTTTCATTGTAGTAAGCGGCAGGCGCAAAAAAGTTGGAGGTCATATATCCCCAATGATTTCGTTCGTATGGATTCCATGTATTGTATTTTCCGGAAAGAGAATCCTTAAAAGGAATTTCAATATTCCCAAATTCTTGTGAAGGTAAAAGTTCAACTGTATTAACTCCAAGAGATTTAATGTAACTGAGTCCGCCGGCAATATTTTTTTCTGTTAAACCTTTGTAAGAACCACGATTCTTAGCTCCTGATGATTTATGTGCTGTCATATCACGCACGTGCATTTCATATATGATAAGATCGCGCCAATCTCTCTGAACCCAACTTGTTTCTTCCCAATCATATTTTTCTTCTTTTGTAACGATAGCAAGCCGCGGATTCATATAAGCAGTATAAGATGTAACAGCTTTAGCATAAGGATCAACGCAGATTGGTTTGTTTGAATTGGAAAGATCATCACCGGCATGATAAACTTTATATCCGTAATATTTCCCGTAGAGTTCCCCATCAAGTTCAGTTTCCCAAACACCATTTATATCTTTGGTTAAGAAATACTCTTTACTGTTTTTTTCTTCCGGTTTGTTGTACAAACAAAGCGTTACTTTTATTGCGGAAGGTGTAAACAATTTGAAATAAGTTTTTTTGTTCTCAACGTACGAGCCGAGTTTTTTATTTGAGAAAAATTTATCCAGAGCATCGTAACTTTTTTGAAATTCAGTCGTATCGGTAATAGTTTTTGGAGATTTTATTTCTTTGAGATACAATTTTTCACCTTTCAAAATTTGTGTAGAAAGAAATGAACTAATGGATAACATAAGAAGTAATAAAGAAGTTTGTCGCATAAGTAATCTCGCTTAATTTTTAATTGCACGCAGATCAGACTGACTTGCCTACAGGCAGGCAGGTTTAACGGATATTAACCGATAGATCTATGTGCGATTCTTAATTTAATATTCAAGCCGTATATTAAAATTGTCTGTATCATTAACTGTGATATGTAAAATATTTTTTTCTTTATCAAAAGACACTGCCGAGTTTTGTAATTCCTTATCATTTAGAAATATTTTTTTAGGCAGATTTGTATTAAGTAAAGTAAAAAGATAATTTTTCCGGTCGTTCTTAAAATCAGTTTTTAGTTTAACTGTTTGCAGTTTGGTAATCTTAAGACCTTTCTCCAAAGAAAATTTAGTTAATGAATATTTCCCGGTTTCATATTGATAACTTTGCCCATCGTCCTCGTAAAGTGTGTATTCAGATTTTTGAGAAGGGAAGACAACAAGCTCAAGCTGTTCGATCTTTTTTTCTCCAATATAATTCTGTACTTCCTGCATTGGAATCATTCCCCCTTCTTTGATGTAGAGAGGAATTTTGTTCAGCGGAACTTCTATTACAGACCACTGACCACCGGCTACTATTTTATTTCCATTCCAATCATACCATTTTCCATCCGGCAGATAAAACTTCTTAAAACGATCCGTTGATAGTAATACGGGTGCGACTAATAAATTTTCTCCGATCATAAATTGGTATTGGGCTTCATTGCGGTAACAATTTTCATCTTTCGGATAATTCACAAACATAGAACGCATAATTGGTAAACCGGTTTGAGATGAATTATAAAATTCGTTATACCAGAAAGGAATAAGTTTGTAACGCATTTGAATTGCTTGACGGGACAATTCTTCTACGTATTCATTAAACGAAAACGGTTCGCGTGCTTTTGTATCAATAGCAGAATGACCTCTGAAGAATGGTGTAAAGGCACCAAGCTGCATCCATCTGATATACATATCATTGGTCGGTTCACCCATAAATCCTCCGACATCCGAACCGACGAAAGGAACTCCGCTTAATCCTAAGTTTTGAGACATTGTGCAAGCAAGTTTTAAATGTTCTTCTGTAGATTCATTATCACCGGTCCAGACTGCCGAATAACGCTGTACTCCGGCAAATCCGGCTCGAGTTAAAATAAAATGTCTCTTGCTGGAATATTGTTTTAATCCTTCACTTGTTGCTCGTGCCATTGAGAGTGCATACACATTATGTATTTTTTTATGATCTGCAATGAAACCGTTATCATCAAATTGTACTATGTCGGGAAAACTTTGTCCCCAAGTTGAAGGTTCATTCATGTCATTCCAAAATCCTTCGATGCCGAGATTTAGAAATGCAGAAAGATTTTTTCCCCACCAATCGCGAGTTTCTTTTTTTGTAAAATCCGGAAAGTAAGCCCAGCTTGGCCAAACTTCTCCTTGATAAGGAATTCCATCCGGATATTTTGCAAACAGATCTTTTTCTAATCCTTCTTTTGCAGCAAAATAGTTCGGATCTGCTTTGACTCCGGGATCTACGATTGGAACGATCTTAAATCCTTCGGACTTCAAATCAGAGATCATTTTTGCGGGATCGGGAAAACGATTCTTATCAAAAGTAAATACTCTATATCCATCCATATAATGAATGTCGAGATAAATTACATCGCAAGGAATATTTTTATCTCGGAATGTTTTAGCAATTCTTCGAACATTTTCTTCCGGATAATAACTCCACCTGCTCTGCTGATAACCTAAAGCCCACATCGGCGGCAATTCCATTCTTCCGGTTAATTTTGTGTAATCAGAAATAACTCTTTTAATTTCCGGTCCATAAATAAAATAATAATCCATTTCACCTTTATCGGCACCGAACCAATAAAAACGATTGTTGCTTGCACCCATGTTAAAATATGATTTGTAAGTGTTGTCGAAAAAGATTCCGTAAGCATTATAGTTGCGGATACCAATGAAAAAGGGAATAGAAACGTAAAGCTCATCTTTTTTACTTGTATAAGCCGGGTAATCGGTATTCCACATTGTGTATTGTTTGCGGTTCTTCAAAAGATCATCCGATTTTTCTCCAAGTCCGTAAAACTTTTCATCATCAAATAATTTTTTGAAACACCGCACTTCATCATTATCGAAAGAAACGCCAAAGCTTTCTTCATCTGAGTTAATAAGATTCATTTGTTTATCATAAATAGATATGCGGCACGGATTTTTTTTAATATGAACTGTTAACTCATTTGTTGTAAGAATAAATTTTTCTTTTTCTTCTTTGAAATCGAATTTTATTTTCTCGGGCTGTTGATAGACTACAGCGTAAGAAGGGGCTTTAGAAAATTCCTTCTGGTTTGTATACCGGAGGCGGATAATATTTTGATCAACAATGTAAATTTTTAATAGACAGTTGCTTAATTGGAACTCAACCCGGTTCGATTCAACTTTAACTGTGTTGACACTCCCAACAAATTGAAATTGGCTTTGGGAATAATTTGTTATTGTAATAACTAATAAAATAATTGATATTAAACTTTTCATAATGATTATCTCAAAGAATAATTGAAGTGCAATGCAAAATAGGAATTGTGGTATAAAATAGAAATGTGCAGAACTATTTAATCAGAATCATTTTTTTTGTTTCAATGTAATCACTGGCCTGAAAAGTGTAAAAATAGACACCGCTTGTTAAAGACCAATTTTGAGTGTTGAATGTTGAGTTATGAAAACCGGCTTGCTGAAACTCATCTACCAAAGTTGCAACTTCTCTTCCGAGCAGATCATAAATTCTTAAATTTACAAAAGTGCTAACTGCCAACTGCCAACTGATAACTGTACTTGGATTAAACGGATTGGGATAGTTCTGCGAAAGAGAAAATGTCGTTGGGACTTCCTGATTCTTATCAACCGAAGTGTTAGTGACAATATCTTTAAGAATCCAATTGTCAGGATCAAATTCAATTGAACTTGGAAAGGTTTTTCCTAAGGGAATTACCCAACTCTGGTCTTGCTGATTATTAAAGAGAGTTGTATTCCATATTGCATCAGCAAGAGTTATTCGGAGTCTTACGGGCATTGTGAAGAAGGAAGGATTTGTCTTTACATCTTGTTTTAATCTGAATGTTAGCTGGTAAGAACCATCTGCCAGTTGTTTTATGTTTTTTTCAACAGTGTAATTTGGGTAACCCTCGCCATAAATCCACTCCTGGAAAAAATAATTAAGATTCATTCCGCTTACTCGTTCGGCTATACGCTGAAAATCTTCTGTTGTTGCAACGTTGTAAGCAAGTCCGGGTTCATTTGCAAACTCACGCATAAGTTGGAAGAACTTATCATCGCCGACAATTCCTCTAAGCATGTGAAGTACGGAGCCGCCTTTATTATATGAACGGGCTCCGTTAAAAATTTCATTTTCGCTATTTATATTCTGAACATAAATAGTTCCTTGAGCTGTTTTAGCTGAACTGAACATGCTCGTAATTCTTGAATTAAAAGTTGCCTGGTCATATTTGTATTGCCAATAAATCTTTTCGCAGTATGTTGCAAAGCCTTCGTTCAACCAAATGTTTTGCCAATTTTTACAAGTAACCTTATCTCCATACCACTGGTGAGCTAATTCATGAGCAATAGTACTTTCTGAATTCATTGCGCCGCCGCCCATTGAAGTGATGGTTTGATGTTCCATCCCGCCGCCCCAGGAAAATTCCGCATGTCCGTATTTTTCTTTTAGGTAAGGATAAGGTCCGAATTTTTCCGAAAAAATGCGAAGCATTTCAATAGTTTTTGCTACAGCAGTTCTTCTTGTGTTATCTAATCTTTCCGGATAACTATAATGTATTACTGGAAGAAATTTTCCGGTCTGATATTCAAATTGATCGTCAATTGTTTGGTAATTTGTCATTGCTATTGAGATCAAGTAATTAGCAATCGGATAATGATTCTTCCATTTATAAGTTCTTGTCCCGTCGGGATTATCAACTGTAGCTTCCAAAGAACCGTTTGAAACAGAAACGAAAAATTTATCTGCGGTTATCCATACATCGGATGAATCTGCTTTATCAGCGGGTGTATCTTTACTTGGCCACCAATCTCTTGCACCGTAGGGTTGGCTTAATGTAGCTACTACTTGTTTATTTGCTGTTTGATCATAAAAAAGAAATCTAGCGCTGCTTATTGATCCTGTTCCACTTGTCGGCACTCCGCTATAAATAATATCAACACTAAATTCTTCACCTAAAGAGTATTGTCTATTAAGAATTATGGTTAATTGATTATTCGCTTGTGAAAAAGTAAGTGCATTTCCGTTTAATTTTACAGAACTTACAGTTAAAGCATTAACAAGATCAAGATAAAATGTTATAAGATTTTGAGTCGCAGCTTTTGCTTTTACTGTTACAATTCCATTTAATGAATTAGGATTTGTGTTAACCCGTAAATCAAGTTTATAATATGTAACATCAATATTGCTATCCCCGGGATACTGTACTGAGGAGAGTTTACTTAATCTCGAAAATGATTTGATCTTACCTTCAGAACAATAATCAGCACCATCTTGGGCTTTTACTAAACTATTAACAAGAATCAGAATGATGAATAATAATAAATGCTTTTTCATTTTTGTCTGTGAATTATACAGTAGAAGATATTCAACAATCACCTAAAGCGAAAGGGATTTTTTAGAACCTTTTTTAATCCCTTTATGCAAAATGGTTTCCAATTATGTAATTCACATTGATTAAATCTCTTTTCGACCTCTAAGAATTTTCTTAACTTGGCATAGTAACAATTTACCTTATCGGAGCTATGAAAAAGAAGACCCTTCCATTACATACTAAAATTCTGATCGGATTATTCGTTGGTTTAATCCTTGGCTTGCTCGCTAATATTTTTCTAAACGGCAATAAAGATATTCAATGGATCGTCAGCAACATAGCTTATCCAGTTGGTCAGCTTTTTCTACGTTTAATATTCATGATTATCATTCCGCTGATCTTTACTGCTATTGTGCTGGGCGTCGCGGACTTCCGAGATATAAATAAGATCGGACGAGTTGGAGGAAAGGTTCTTTTATTTACTGTTGTTATTACAACTGTCTCGGTAATAATTGGAATGGCGATAGTGAATATTGTTCAACCCGGAAGTGGAATTTCGGATGATAAAAGAGCGGCTTTGACTCAGGTAATAACGAACAATCAAGCTGTCTCAGGAATAATTACTTCAGCCAAAGAATCTAAAAGTTTTTTGCAGATAATTATTGATCTTATACCTCGCAATCCATTCGCAGAAGTTGTTAGCTATCTGGATCCGAATTACCGGGGCGGGGGATTGTTAGCTATAATGTTCTTTGCTCTGATTTTTGGCATTGCGATGGCGGTTTCCGATAGAGAACGAATTGATACGCTCACAAAAGCTTTTCAAGGTGTCTATGATGTTGTGATGAAGATAATAGATTTTGCAATGAGGTTTGCACCATACGGTGTAGCAGCGCTTGTTTTTTCTACTGCATCACAGTTGGGATTACAGATGATCGGCATTCTTCTGAAATATGTTCTAGTTGTTCTCTTTGCACTGGCTCTCCATTTCTTTTTAACATACGGAGTGATACTCAAATATGTAGTGAAACGAAACCCAAAAGAATTTTTCAAAGGGATAAGCGAGGTTATCATCACTGCATTTTCAACTAGTTCTTCAAATGCAACACTTCCAACTTCTATTCGTGTTTCAATTGATAATTTGAAGCTTGATAAAGACATCACAAATTTTGTTTTGACGATTGGCGCAACAGCGAATCAAAACGGAACTGCTCTTTATGAAGGCATTACAGTTTTATTCTTAGCTCAGTTTTATGGAATTGAATTGTCAATAGCTCAACAACTTATTGTTGTCTTTCTTTCTATTCTTGCCGGAGTTGGAACAGCGGGTGTGCCGGGCGGATCGTTGCCTTTGGTAGTGATGGTTTTGCAAACAATCGGTATTCCTGCCGAAGGTATCGGAATTATTTTAGGTGTTGATAGAATTCTTGATATGTCTAGGACCGTTGTAAATGTTAGCGGTGATATTGTTCTTGCAAGCTGGGTTGATGCATCGGAAGGAAGGAGAAATCTTTCTACTGCTTAGTTTTGTTCTCGGTATGTTCACACAACTCAATCAACACTCCGTTTGTTGATTTCGGATGAAGGAAAGCAATGTTTAATCCTTCTGCACCTTTACGCGGCTCTTTATCGATCAGTTGAATTCCTTTTGATTCAGTTTCTTTGATTGCGTCATTTAGATTGTTTGTAGCAAATGCAATGTGATGAATACCTTCACCTTTTTTCTCTATGAATTTTCCAATCGGTCCGTCCGGTTCTGTTGACTCAAGCAGTTCTATCTTTGTTTGGCCGATCTTGAAAAATGCAGTTCTTACTTTTTGATCTTTCACTTCTTCAATTGAGTAACATTTCAAACCGAGTACACTTTCATAAAATTTAATTGATTCTTCTAAATTCTTTACTGCAATTCCAATATGTTCTAAATGTGTTAATTCCATTTTAATCTCCTTGAAAAAACTCTACGTTCTGCACTCTTCGTTCTACGTTAAATAACCACGTGTTCTTTATACTCACCAAAAACATCACGCATCGTGTTGCAGATTTCTCCAATACTTGCATAAACTTTTACTGCATCAAGAATAAACGGCATAAGATTTATGTCGCTTTGTGCGGCAGTTTTCAAAGCTGAAAGTTTTTCTTTTACAATTATATTGTTCCTCTGTGAACGGATCCTAATTAAGAATTCAATTTGATCCCGCTGAACTTTTTCGTCAATCTTTAATAATTCGCTGTGATGTTCTTCTGACTCCTGATATTTATTAACTCCGACAACAATTCGTTCATTGCGTTCAAGTTCTTGATTGAATTGATAAGCGGATTTTTGTATTTCTGACTGGACATAACCCTCTTCGATAGCTGCTATCATTCCGCCGATTGCGTCTATCTTTCTTATATATTCTTCAGCTTCTTTTTCTATTTGATCAGTAAGTGCCTCAACATAAAATGAACCGGCGAGCGGATCGATTGTGTTTGTTACTCCGCTTTCATGAGCAACGATTTGCTGAGTACGCAAGGCAATCTTAACTGACTCTTGGTTAGGCAATGCAAGAGCTTCATCGCGAGAATTTGTATGAAGACTTTGTGTTCCACCAAGAACAGCAGCAAGTGTTTGAATTGTTACTCGGACAATATTATTATCAACTTGTTGAGCAGTAAGAGTTGAGCCTGCAGTTTGTGTATGGAAGCGAAGCATTTGTGATTTCTCTTTTTTAGCTCCAAATCTTTCTTTCATTATCTTCGCCCATAAACGGCGGGCGGCACGATATTTTGCTACTTCTTCGAGCAGATCATTATGAGCGTTGAAAAAGAAAGAGAGTTGTCCTGCAAATTCATCTACATCTAATCCGGCTTTTATTGCTGATTCAACATAAGCGATTCCGTCTGCGAGTGTGAATCCAACTTCTTGAGCAGCAGTAGAACCAGCTTCGCGAATGTGATAACCTGAGATTGAGATTGTATTCCACTTCGGAATTTCTTTTGAACAGAATTCAAAAATATTTGTAATAAGCCGCATTGAATGTTTTGGTGGAAAGATGTAAGTGCCGCGTGCGAAATATTCTTTTAAGATATCATTCTGAATTGTACCGCTGATTTTATTTCTCTTCACTCCTTGTTTTTCTGCAACAGCTATGTACATTGCAAGAAGAACAGAAGCCGGTGCATTAATTGTCATGGATGTAGATACTTTATCGAGTGGAATTTGATCGAATAAAATTTCCATATCGGTAAGAGTGTCTATTGCAACACCGACTTTTCCAACTTCTCCAAGCGCCACCGGGTCATCACTATCGTAACCGATTTGTGTAGGAAGATCGAATGCAACTGATAAACCACTCTGTCCTTGAGAAAGTAAATAACGATATCTCTCGTTTGATTCCTTCGCCGTTCCGAATCCCGCATATTGTCTCATAGTCCAGAATCTTCCGCGGTACATAGATGGTTGTACACCACGAGTGAAAGGATACTGTCCTGGGAAACCTAATTTCTCATTATAATTTTCTAATTCATTTTCACTAGGAACATAAAGTGGCTTGACCGGCGTGAATGATTGTGTAGTAAATTCTTTCTGTTGCTCTGGTGTTTGGGAGATTGTTTTTTTGTAAATGGTTTCTTCCCAATTCTTGAAAGCAGTTTGTATTTTCTTTCTTAATTCATCGGGTTCATTCATAAATATGCCTTCTAAAAATTTCTTTTCCGTATCAAAATATAAGATTAATTAAGAAAATATAGTCAACGCAGACTTGACAAACTTTGACCAATAATCTATTTTTACGCACCAATTTTGAACAAAAAAATATTCCGCGGTAGCTCAATGGTAGAGCATGCGGCTGTTAACCGCAGGGTTGCAAGTTCGAGCCTTGCCCGCGGAGCCAAACGACAAAGCCCTAAATAAAATTTAGGGCTTTTTTCGTTTTTGAAATTCCCTCCGTTTACATACAATGACATGGAATATCATTTCAGAAAATATTTGAAGTTACGTTTTCTAATCGTCTATCTAACTTTTCGAATCGCATATAATTTATTGCACGTATCCGTTCTAAGGGAAAAATGTCTGCAAGTTGTAATTCATCTTAAGAATTGAAATAATAGAAATAAAAATAGAGCATAATGATTTTTTACTTGTTAATTTACTAAGCGTAAAAGATAATGTTATTGGTCTCAAATATTTTCTTTGATAACGTACGAGGTTTTGAACAGACACAGGACAATCTCAACAATTCCAGACAAATTCAGATGATTTTCTGACATAGAAATTCTATGAATTTGTTATCTATACATGAATAAATTGAGATTCCGTACATGATCGGTGTAATAACCAAACCAAGGTTACGGAAGCGCGTAGTGACTATTTTTGTCATTGCTGTTCTGTTTCCCTGTCTGTTTCTCGGTTATCTGGGACTCAAGTCCATCAAGCAAGAAAAGCAATGGCAGCAGCAGCTTGTTCGTGAAAATCTTGATAGATCTCTTTCTCTAACAATTGATCAAATTGAATCAGCATTCGATGATCAGATTCGTACAACTTTTCGCCAACTATCGCCTCCACCTCAATTAACATCAGCATACATCACTTCTCTTCAAAAATTGAAATCGCAATCTTCTCTAGTGCAAGATGTTTTCTTACTTGATAAAGAATTTCGACTGGCTTATCCAAAGACTTTTCGGAACTCAGTGGGTGCTGAAATAAAAAACATGAGTACATTACATCTTCAGGAAAACGAGCACCTTCGTGCCGGGGATCTTCTTGAGGTTCTGGGAAAACTCGATGAAGCTCTTAATGAATATCAAAAAGGAATTTCTTCCAAACTTTCCGAATCTGTTCATGCCGCATTGCTCTCTAGAATTGCTCGATGTCAATTTAAAAAGAGTGACTATGAGAATGCACGAAAGACTTATCAGAAGATTATCAACGAGGATAACAATCAGTACTACGGTGAGGGAATGCCATACGTATTAGTAGAGCATCTTCAACTACTCGAGATAGCGGAAACAAAAAATCTATCCTTGGATGTGCGTAGCCAACTGCTTGACTTCTACAAAATGCTTGTTGAGCATTCCGATAAACTTGAACGCGCACAATACAGTTTCTGTCTTGATAAGGTTCAATCACGGCTGCAGCGTCAAAAGCAGTTTCTGTCCCAATCTCAACGAGCCACTCTGGATTCCATAATGAGCTTCGAAAAGGAAAATAAGAATGAGCAGGTTTTTCGGGACTTTCTTCAAAAAAATATTCTTCCTGAAATCGATCACGAGATCAGCTCAAAGTGGAATGGCAATTCACGATTCAATAATTCCAATGGAAGAAAAGACATTCTATATAAATCTGTGCAATCTGGTAGTGATACATGGGCAATCGGAGTGAGTATGAACGATGACTCGAAATCTCCAATCAGATTTATAGGTGTAATGATACGAAGGAATGCACTTACTGATGAGGCTGTGTTAGTACTCAAAGAATCACATCCAAACGAAGAAGTCCGCGTTGCGTTGGTTGACGCAACGGACCATATTCTCTTTCCTGCCGGATTATCAACAGCTACAATCGTTCTCAAAAAACCATTCTCTCGATTTGAAAATCTTGCTTCAGGAACCAAGTTAGCATTAGTTGCAATGGGAGAGAATCCTCTTGAAGCAATCTCATCGAAAAGTTTGATCATCTATTATATTCTTCTCGGAGCGGTCATTGTGTTAATTGCTTTTGGTATAGTTTTCATCCTTCGGGACATTTCTCGAGAGGAGCGGATTTCAGTGATGAAATCTGAATTCATTGCCAACGTTTCCCATGAGATAAAAACTCCTATCGCTACAATTAGAACACTTGCGGAAAACCTGAATGAGGGTTGGGTCACGGGTGAAGAAAAACAGCGGGAGTACTTTCATTTGATCGAACGTGAAGCTGAGCGCCTCACACATCTGGTTGAAAACATTCTCGACTTCTCGCGAATCGAAAGGGCAAAGAAAATTTATCGAATGGAAACCAATTCCATCAGCGAAACAACAAAGAAGGCGATTGAACGTTTCCGTTTGCTCGTTGATGGGCATGGAGTTATCATAAAAGAAAATATCGAAAACGATTTACCATTATACATGCTTGATTCAGAAGCGTATGAACAGGTGTTGTTGAATCTGCTGGATAATGCCGTCAAGTATTCACGTGAAGATAAATTCATTGAAGTTTCTTGTAAGCATCAAAATGACTCTATAATAATTGAAGTATCAGACCACGGTATAGGAATAAGCAAGAAGGATATTGAAAAAATCTTTGAGAAGTTTTTCCGCAGTCCGATACCGGATGGAAGAAAAATTCCCGGGAGCGGTATCGGTTTGACTCTGGTGAAAGAGATCATCGAGGCACATGGAGGAAAAATAGAAGTGGAAAGTGAAATCGGCAAGGGAAGTACTTTCAAATTTTCTTTCCCGCTTTCAAATGATAGTAATTAAAAGTACGATGGATAACTAAGTGAAGTTAAAAAGCAGTATGCTAAAGCTTGCCTGCGGTAGACACATAAGCGTCAACTTAGTAGAAGTTTGTTGCTATAACCCCGACTTTTTAAGTCGGGGAAAAAAACAAGAGCACAAAAACCAAGGGCTTCAGCCCAAATTGTTACTTTGTTTTGGACTAAAGTTCAGAATTTTGAGTGAGTTTGTATTCTCCGGCATGAATGCCGGAGTTATTAATAAAAATTCATCGTTAAGTTGACGCCAATGTGCGGTAGGCAGGTCGCTTTTTTGTTTTTAAAATTATTCCACGACGTAAAGCAGTTGTGTGAAAATTATTAACCCACGAATTTATTCGTGGGAATTTGAAATGAAACCTAATTATTGTTAACCGTTTCAACGGTTTATAATTAATTATCTCACAATCTCGTTCGATAGTGGGAAATTAGACAACCAACTGATTGGGACTTTAGTACCATTTTGCTGAGGAGGAAGATTATGTCCACAATTCTAATTGTTGAAGACGACGAAACAATGCTCAAAGGATTGCGCGACGCTTTTGAACACAATGGCTTTAGTGTTTTGGCGGCTAAGGACGGTGAAAGCGGACTGCAGCTTGCTGAAACGAATGATCCGGATATTATAATACTTGACGTGATGCTGCCTCGAACAGATGGGTTTGAAGTTTGCCGCACTCTGCGAAAGCGAGGAGTGACGATTCCAATTATCATGCTAACAGCTCGCGCAGAAGAAATTGATAAAGTGGTTGGACTAGAAATCGGTGCGGATGATTATGTTACTAAACCATTCAGCACTCGTGAATTGCTTGCGCGTGTAAAAGCACATCTGCGAAGGACAACGGAAAAAGTTTTATCATTCGAGCATTACGAATTTGGAAATGTAACACTGGATTTTGCCGCATACAAAACTTTTAAGAACAAGAAGCAGATTGACTTGACATCCACAGAATATTCTCTCATGAAGGTACTGATCAAACATAGGAATGAGGTTGTCCCGCGTGAAAAAATTCTGAATGAAGTATGGGGTTATGATTCGTATCCGAGTTCCCGTACAGTTGACAACCATATTCTAAACTTGCGGCAGAAGCTCGAAGACAATCCGCAGAAGCCGGAATATATCCACACAATCCACGGACTTGGATATAAATTTGTTGGATGATGAAAGCGGGAAACGTGAAACGGAAGACGTGAGACGAAAATGACTAACTCACCTTACGCAAAAAGGTGAAATAGGGATAGGATAAGCCTAAGTTTGTAATGAAAAAATAAGAGGGCAAGATGAATAAGCAACTCTTAGAAACATATACAGATTATCTG